>JGI24158J21664_10014682_pt1 | contig 10262 bp, 7 predicted proteins | sample Ectturendosymbi3_FD_21664 | JGI IMG/M metagenome (IMG submission 21664) | reverse complement strand
TCCTCCTATTGTAAGTGCTGAAACGTTATTTTCTCCAAGATCCCATTTAGAGAGGGTTTGATTTTTTAACCAGTCTGCATCCCAAGCCATCATGAGATCAATTTTTGGTTGTTTGACCTGCGCTTTCGGTTACTTGGTCAAAAGAATCAGGTGCCCAAAATTTGCAGACGAAATTGTTAAATCTTACCATGTCGTGAGCGTGGTTGTAGTTTACATCTGTTGGTTTTTTAGTCTCTTATTTTCCAATCGTCCATTATTTTTTCTATTTCGTAATTGTTATTGTCTCCTGCAACGGCTTCTGTAAAATTTAGGGGTTTGAAACATCTAGCTTGCACACAGGACATGACTGGACCCAATTCAAGTTCAGCACAAAGGTCGTTGTTCCAATTATGACTATTTGTCTGCTATGCCATGGTTGCCAACTGAAGATTTTGTCAATATTTCCATCTGATGCTGATCTTGGTGGAGATTCAGTAATTGGTCCTCCATTACAGAAAATCATTACACCTCTTTTATAGTACCTTTTAACTCCATAGCCTTTTCTAAGAGGCATAGGCATTAAGTATCCTGGCATTGTGACATTAGTTGATGAATTACCTCCTAATCCACCAGAAAATCCCCCTGCTCCAGTACGACTAGTAATCATACCTCCGTCTGTTGTATCCATTGGTCCGACTGCGTCTTCGATATCGTCGTCTGAAACTTGCTGCTGCACAGCTTGTTGGTCCAGTTTACGTCTTTTGGCTGCGTTAATTCTACTGTAGGCTGCATGTCTTTGGCTGTCGCTAATTCCTGCCTCTTTTGCGAGTTTAAGGTACCGACCTGTTGGTTGTTTACGCATTTCTTTATTATTATTAGAATTAAGATGAGTAAGGCGCTGCTTAACTGCCCAAATCCCAGAGGTGAGACGAGCCGCTGGACCGTTAATATCAGCTGCTTGTTCTCTGAATTTTGCGTCTGCTTCGTTATTCCTGAAATAAGCTACAGAACCAAGCTTTCCGTATTCAAGATCGTGTTGTCTGCAGACCTCATCTAAACCTGAACTAGGATGATCTGAAACTTCGTTGAATGGACCGCAATGTGGATATCCCAGGTATAGTCCAACCACCTCTATATCCAGTTTCAGTATACTTCCTCTTCGACGGTGGAGCCATGAATGAGAGTAATTGGCCTCTGTAGCATTATTTACACTTTGCATTTGTCGTCTGCTAACATGTATTCAAATGCATCAATCATAGAGCTGTAGATTAGTGTGTACGTACTTGACGTCATATGGCGTGAGATTAAAGGTTATTAAAGGTCATGGTACGTACACACTAGTATCCCGCTGATATAGATACTAGCAGTGATTCCCAACCGGCGTGCCGCGGTAAACTAGGGAGTTTATACGTCTTGCAATATACCACTGAAAATACATCTACGAAACGTAATCAAACCTGGAAGCAAATTGCTATGGGTTCGCCAATGAGTGCCCCAGATTAAATTTACTTCTGCAGAGCGCCGCAAGTCAGAAAAAGGTTTGGAAACACTGCGGTGAACTTCCACTCTTTATGATTTAGCCTTTCCTTCTGCTGAGAACAACTGCTGTCTTGGTGCACGCCTCATTAATGGAGACGCCAACAATTCAAGGGTGACGTCAGCGTAAACAAGAGCTGCGTGAAATGTATCGCCATGGGAGGGAGCCGAGGACATGCAACAGTGTTCACGTTTGTCTCAACGAAACATGTTTTCAACTTGAGTGACACTTAATAAAACACATAATAGATTAATGAAAAAAGAACTGAGTTTTTCTATAGACCAGGGGTGGGCAATTAATTTGGCTTAGGGGCCACTTTTGGAAGGCCGGTTTTCAGCGGAGGGCCGTCCTTCTAATGGAAATAAAAACAAGTCTCTGACAAGTTAGCCCCAGCACTAAGCTGGAGGAAATTGCAGATTTAAGGATTTTTTCTGAATGCTCTCGCGGGCCACTGAAAACGATGTGGCGGGCCACATGTGGCCCGCGGGTCGCTAATTGCCCACCCCTGCTATAGACAATCCGCATCCTTTGATTGACCGAATCACTGAAAAGAAACAAAATTTTAAAACTTGGATCTTTGCCTTTGAGCTCTATGTCATCTCAAAAATAATCACATGATCTTGTGATGACACGCCCGGAACGGGAAGCGAACCCTTAACCTACAGATTGCGCGTTTCATCCACTGTCACACTGAAAACAGGTCAATGAAGAAATGTATTCAAATGCACACAATCCAAATAACTGCACGGAAAATACTCAATGGCAGCACAGTTTCGAAAAAGCACAAAAGAAGCACAGTTCAAGCCCACAAAAGCAGGGCAAGGTGTCATGCTTAATGTCTGGAAGACAGAGGATTAAATCGGACCGACAAACAAGAGCCTGAAACAGCGACGCAGAAAATGATGTCATCGCACAAGGAGAACATGGTTTCATTTTCATTCACCTCAAGCCTATGGTTCAAGAGCCATCTGTTAAACAACGACTACAAGATCGAAGTCGGAGTGGCAGTTAGCGGCCTAACGATNTTGAAAGCATTGCTCATGTTTCCGCTGCCAATACAAAACACGGACAGCAAAGTTTGGTCGCTTAAGTTAATCGACAAAGAAGTCGCTTTGATGCTCGCTTTCTTGGCCACTTCGCTTGGAAACAAGCTAAAAACAAGTTTGTTCAACATCGCAATTAAAGAGAACAAAAAGTAGACGAACAATAACAAGGCAGCGGAAATAACCTGTGGCGGTCTCGTATTGAGACCACGCAAGCAGAGTTGATCAGTTGCACAGTTCCCTCATATTGCACCGGATGATGCGGGACCTCCCCCTGGCGTCCTTCTCCACGCGGAAGAAGTAGTCGGCGTGGTCCGAGCGGCCGAGCAATTCGACGAAGTCTTCGTCGTGAGTGATCACCATCAGCTGGAAGTTGCGCTGCTGGGCGCGCGCCTCGATTATGCTGTGACGTAAGACGGAAGGTTGATGACGTCGTTGCGATCGCGCCATCAATTCTTAAACGGCATTAGTGTCAAATAACTAAACAGACACAGAAATGAAATTGCACTGCCGCAGCTTTTCACAAGAAACCTCGCAATGAAGCCTGTACTTCGCGGCGGAAAAAGTGGTGAAAACGCTTTGTTGGCAATTACCGGTAACGAGCAAACTCGTCTGCTCATCGCTAACAAAGTCTACGCCAAATCCTGTGCGAAAGGTCTTCCTCCCACTGCGGCGCCATCCAACTATCAAGTTCTAAACAGATGTTGAGAATAAACATCACAAATTCACGCCACGATCCTGCGATGAAACACGAACACTGACGCCTTCGTCTAACTCCGCAAATCAACAATCTTGTTGATTCTTGAGCGCCTAAACTCAATTTCACGTGCAGCCGCTTGATGGTAGTAAAGGGATCTAAGATAGTGGTTCGGAGTCGGGGGGAAATACATCTCAATGCATGGGTATGCTTCAGTACACCATTCTGGAGATACTTAAAATAACAGCAGGCGTTTTCCAGCACATTACTGATCTTCAGGCTGCTTCCATTACAGCACCGCTGTTTCGCCAACACACAAATATGCATAGCAGCATTTTTTCATTGCGTAAAAGTAGTCCTGGCCTGCTGTTCTCGACGCTCACTCACAGCCCGCGTGTTACTTTCAACCATCATGTTTTAGACTCAGCAGGATGCAAACGCCCGGCCTGCCACAGAACAGTGCAGCAATTGTCGCTGACATATAAAACAAACAGCAGGAACAAAACAAACGTCGGCCGCTAGTTTATACGCGCTCTTCGAAACAGCCAAGTCTCAGCAGAGGAACTTGCAACATTACACTTCGTTGTGTTTACGAGGTTTAACAGCATTCGCGTTGTTTAAGAATATCGAGTTTACAGATTTTAAAAACGAATTTGATCTCGCAAGATCAGGATGGTATTTGCGCCAGTAAAGCTGCAGGGGGTAAATACGGATTGTTCAATTGGTCATTACGTCACCGCCGCTCACCTGACGAGCGCTTGAGCAAGGCTCTCAATGTTCTCGCGGTCCAAATTGGTCGTGGGCTCATCTAGGGCCAGGATGCCGCAGTTGATGCAGAACGTCTCGGCCAACGCCAAACGTATCACGAGTGACGCAAGCACCTTGAAAAAAAACCTTGTTTTGAAAATCAACAATAGTTTACGGTTGCAAAAAAAGTTAGCGGCTCGTGATTGCAGAACTTCTGCAGCGCCACACGTCGCAACAAGCTTTTGCTGGAGGAACTGACGTTACATGACTTTATATCTCACAGGCCGCAAACATAACGCGTCAACACCGCGTCGCGAGGATGAATAAATGATTCGAGACACGTTGCTGCACAAAACCATTTAATACGCAGACACGATCGTCAACAGTGTCGCAAAAACAACGTTATCTTCCAGAATGCGCAGTTGCCTTGCGATGACCTTTTTCAATATAGATACGGTCACTGCACGTCATGCGATTTGAAAACGTCACTCAGTTACGGAACTATGACGTTTGTGATGTCAACTTATTCGAAGTTTTTGAAAGAGCAGAGCCCTCGTTCCGATTCAAGTTTATCACCTTGAACAACAACAACACACCACCAACCTTCTGCCCAGCGCTGCACCTCCCCCTCATATCCATCTCGGTATCGCCGTTGCGCATCACCACGCGATAGTTGAAGGTACGCCGCGTGCTCGCGCTGGAGCCGGTCTCTTCATCGGTTCGGATCTGGATGTAGTCGATATCTGCGAAGCGCTTCAGGTAAATATCGGAAAATAAATTCTATTTTTGGTTATCAAAAAAAAAACAAAAAACAGCAAAACAAACAACCACGCTATTTGAGGGGTCGATGTTGGAAATACCTTTCCCCCGGTAAGTCTGCTGCCACAAGTCTTTGATGATCTTGTTGATCTCGTCCATCTTGATCTGATGGAACCGCATGATGGCGCGGTCGAGCGCCTGGTAATATTTTCCGAGATCGCCCGAAGCCAATTCGAGCGCAGTGACGTTGATCAGGGTCTCCCTGTAGCGCTTGTCGGCGTGTCTGGAAAGAGAATGCGCCTCGCTCATCGTTTGCAACCATTTTAAACGAAAACACGCTGCGTCAGGCTCGCTCCTGCGCAGCGGATGCTCTTAGAATACGTTTGCAACTCGTGTGTTGACAAAAATCAAGTTTGAAAAAGAACGAACGATCGCAGCGATTTTTGTGAAGTCAGGAAGTTTTATTATCAATTAAACTATTTCCGCGGGTTAACGTTGAGCACTCAAACGAAATCTTAAATGCTGCTGTATTTTGAAAAGGAAAAAAAGTATTTTTTGTATTGTGGCTCGTCTTAAATACTACGGCAGCTGTCAATACCGTTCAATCAAAACTGTTCCAAGCAAACTTTGATTTTATCCACAATATATTTTTTGCAATACACAACATGGCCCGAGTGGAAGACTGGCGCAACCTTGCGTGATAAAGTAAACAAAGCTACAGTGGGCCGGCATGTTGACGAACTGTACAACCGAACCTTATATAACAACCACACAACTGCCGCTGGCTGAAAAGAAAGCGTTCACTGACTTGTATTCATCTTTGGCCAAATCTCGTTTTATTTCAACGATCCTGCTTCGCGTCAATTCCTGTTTAGTCTCTCCTTGCTGGGCGTCCTTTTTCAGGGCGTTCCATTCTTTGTTCAATTCCCTGGATTCCCTGCAACGACGTCGCAATGGATAAGCGGTCAATACACAACACCGGAAGAGAATCCTCGCATCACCTTTCCTTAAGTGACATCTTCCGGGCTCCCACACATTTCCAATATGCCATTTTCATACATTTTCCATACTTGTTCAAAACTAAACTAAAAGGCTTCAATACCATCATTTCGCTTCATTTTTCGAAACTTTTATTCATGGAACACAATGCAAATAACATCTGCAGAACTGTTATCAGCGGTAAAGAACGAAGTTTGAATGAACAAAGAGTTGAGAAAGGAAAAAAGTCCGCACCTTTCCAGCTTTTCAGCGTCCATTCCGTTCAACTTTCGCTCAGTCTCAACGACGTCGGCCTCGGCTTTCTCGATGTCTTTCTGTCGCTCGCGGAGAGACTGGTTGTCCTCGAGATCGCGCTGTCGTTCCTGTGTAGACAACACGGCGTTCCGTCGGTCAGAACACGATGAAGGGAAAGCAACAGTCAAATATACACAAAATGTTTCGCAAGGACNAAGTAAATGGCCCACGAGGAATACCACGAAAAAAATGGAGAATGCAGGTGGAAGAAGGCACTACGAAAATTGGTCTGAGTCAAGAAGACGCTTGAAAACGATTTGAATGGAAAAAAGGACTGAAATTAGTTGGAAGGTCATCAGGTTACTCCGGCCACCTCCATGGAGAACAATAAGGGATTTAAAATGTGGACTACTACAACCTTCCTTTATAAAAGAGAGAGAACCAAGTGATGTGGTGAAGAAATGCAGCCACGAGCGCCTGTCGCAGGATGCCAAAAACACGTGACACATGTCACCAATGATATGCGTCGCAATAAAACAACGAGCCAATATTGTAAATTTCGTTTCGCAAAGCTACAACTTCTAAAACAGCAGCGTAGCACTCGATGACACACTGTCTTTGCAACGTGAGTTCTTTCATTTTCAATCGGACTCCAGCAAACCCGACTGCCGCTCCTGGAAAAACGAAGTTCGACTTCAGTCAAGTCGAGCGTTCTGCTGATGACACACAATACGACGTCCGCTTACCGTGCATGTCGCCAGCTCCTTCTGTATGTCGGCAATGCTCTTACGCAACTGTTCCAACTTCTCTTGTGATGCAACAATCTTCGCTGCCGTCTCATCAAACTGTTTCGTGGTTCGCTATTAACGCAGAAAAAAACGACATTCAAACTTGGCGCGAAAACGGAGATTCAACAGATTTATTCACTGATCTTACCTCAAGTCGAGCCTTTGTGCCAGATCTTTCAAAATGCCTTCGGTTTTCAGTGCGAACTCGAAAATCTTCAAGTTCACTTTCCAGCTGCTGAACTCGTTTCACGGTTTTGTTGTGAGTTTCGTCGTTGCGACGAACGAGAGAGCTTTTCTCTGCTTCCAACCTCTCCACCTTTCTAAGCAAACATTACTCAAATCAAAGCCAAGCCGCTTGCCGTGAACGTCACAGTCAGCACCTGCTACTGGCTTCGAAATGTGCCTGCGGGATGATTTGCCGAACAACGGGTGTGTTTTTTTAATCTTACACAGCCGCCGCAGTTTTCTGCAGTTATATATGTGCAACTATTGGAGTTACTATATGTGCAACTATGGGAAGGCGTAGTTTTCTGCATAGAAACATCATTGTTCTGTGCAACATCTGCCAACGCACTAATGAAACAACGTCGACAAAAACGTAACCCATCGCATATACAGTATATATAGTAGCAGGGATGTGAGAGATCGACATCTCAATATTAGGAAAATTTACAACATAGAATAGTGGCTTAAGGAAAAGGCAGTAATAAAAAGTGCACAGCGGTCATGGCAACGCGCCACGTATCGATTAATGACGGTGAGCATCGACGTCAACAAAGGAAGTGACGCAAACACAGCGCTTCAAACAAAAACACTGAACCGAACCGTTCGAGCGGAACGAGCTTCCTTTCGCTTTCTTCCATCCCGGACTTCAAACGCTCGATGTCGGCGGAGATTTCTTTCTCCTGCTTCTTCAGCTGCTCGCTCTTCTGCAGGTCGGATGCGAGCTGCAGTTTTTCTTCCTGGAAACAAAACGTTTTTGTTTTTTTTCAAATTCTGAAGCAAAATGTACGCGTCGATCACCAGCCATGCGTTGCGGAAATTTCACTACGGATTGAAATCTGTTGCGCGGGTGCGTTTCGAGTTCATTCATGTTTACTTGATAATGCACAGCTCAAAACGCAACGCACAGTACAATGCAGTGCAGTGTGACAGCCGTCACGGAATTAAAGCTGGACACATGCTATTGTATCAAGCCTGGGTCACTCGCAGTACAATAACATCACGATCAATGGCACATAAACTTATCCCAAACACATGAATATCATGTATGCGTCTCTCCCGGAGTACCTGATATAACTCGGTGTTTTGTCCAGTTGTGTGCCCAAGTGCCCTATATTGGTCAAAAAGGGTTATATTAATGAGGTTTGTGTAACGTAGCGCATATTTTAAGCTAATACGACCAGTTTGAGGAGGGTCAACATTGGTTTATGTCTATGAGGTATAATTCGTATTTCCTTTTGAAAGCTTAAAATGGTAGTTCTTTTAAATTTGGACCCAAAGACTTACCAATCGCAATCCCTATATAAGCAAAAGACTTTTGTCCGCTGCGTTTCAAGTTGGTTGGCAAGCCGGAAAAAAACCGGAACGATCTTGTCTCAGCAAGATCCGTTTGTGGATGAGGATCTGCCAGCTGGTCACTAAATCAGCATCGAAGGAGCGATCGAGTGCGTAAAATGCATTTTTTCTTTGAAAAAAAGCGACAAAAACTAACTAACCTGAATGGAGTTCACTTTTTCTTTCATATCATTGATCGCCGTGGTCACGGCGTCGATCTCTCGTCTCCTGCTCTCGATTTCCTGGTTCACTGTATCGCACACAAACAATCAACTGCGTGTCCAACTTGTGATCAACGCGCAGGTCTAAACATGAGCGTCACCTTCGCTCAAAGCACGAGCGAGCTTCTTTTTTTCGGAATTCAATTCGTCCATTGACTTCAGAGACGACGACGGGACTCTCGACTCGAGAAGTCGAATCTCACGGCTCAGGTTGCGAACTTCCGTCTGCGTCGGCGAATCAAGTGAAAGGTTAAAGTTCACTGCCGTGGAAAGTGCAAAATTCTCCGTTTCAGACCACCAGATAACCAGTAGAATTTAAATCAAGCAATCAGTCGGCATCATTCTAGTTTGAAATGACGTACGGGGATCCTTTCGGCGCCCGATTGCTGTTTCAGAGTTGCAAACGGGCCTGATTTTGAAGCCCGAACTCGGCCCGAAATTACAAGACTGAAGCTGGCCCGAGCCCGGTATTTATTTTTAAAGCCCGAAAGCCCAATTTACCGAGTTAGTCAAGATAAGCGCAACTGTGGGGAACTGGTGGCGCAGCAAAGTAAACACGCAATCAACTCGATTGCTCCAACAGTAACTGGCGACAAAAGTGTCCGTCGTTGCGAAAATATATTTTGTATGCAGGCCCGAAACATTAGGACAAACTTAAGCCCGAAACCGGCCCGACCTGAAAAGCCCTTACAACTCTGCGCTGTTTCACCGACATATTACTGAACTGTGACAGCAACTTATTCAACGACGCTGCCGGAAACGGAAAAGCACCCAACACGCCAGTGCTCCTCACGTTCAATAAATCTCGCGCGTGAAATTCATCGCCATTCTTACTTACACAAGTGGTCACACTTACCGGCTGAAAACAGACACCATTTTAAGGTCATATACCTCAAACGTTAGCGTACCATTATATTTCCTATTTGAATAACGTCAGCTTGGCAGTGATTGGCCGCTGTTTCCTGCTCTTTCAGTTTGTTGACGTTCTTTTCCAGGTCGTCTTTCTTCTTTGTTGCGTCACTGATCTCTTTATTTAACTTTGTGAGGTTTTGGCGAAGTTCGGGGATTTTTCGCGATAAGCTGTCGAGTTCGGTTCTGGCGAGCAACAGGGAGAAGCTTGAGGGGGGGAGAGCAACGGGCAGATGTTTGATAATCCGCGCAAAATTTCAAACGAAATTCTAGCGCGGCGAATAAAAGTGTACATGAATTCGCGAGAAAAATGGATGGTTTAAGCAAGAAACAAACTCTTGTTACTTCTTCGGCTTGCTGTTGAGCAGGACTTCGTATCGGGCATGCTTGCTCTCTAGCTCCTTCTTCTGGTTTTCAAGCTTGCGCGGCGCGAGGTCGACTTTGCGCTGAAGGCTGGAGATGAGCTCGTCGATTTCCTGAATAACAACACATTCAATTTACCCGTGTAACCATAATTGACCTTATCCACGCAGCATGGTAAAAACGATATTTGGAAAACATGACACAGCATAATGCAGCATCAGTAGGTCAAATTAACGTAATGTGCTCCACGGATTTTTCTACGTCAATTGAAGCAGTGTTTCTTTTATCGCTGAGACGTTTCGGTCATTTGTCCCATAACTGTATTAAAACTCGCCGAAACAGTATTCACTAGTCCAGTGATTTTCAACCGGTGTTCCGCGGAAAACTAGTGTTCCGTGAAAGATCGTCAGGTGTTCCGCAGGAAATTTG
>JGI24158J21664_10014680_pt1 | contig 10264 bp, 9 predicted proteins | sample Ectturendosymbi3_FD_21664 | JGI IMG/M metagenome (IMG submission 21664) | reverse complement strand
TTTTTTTTTTTTTTTTTTTTTTTTTTTTTTTAACAGTCCAAACCAAAACCCGCAACGAAAAAACTAACAGGTAAGCGAGAAAGGAACTTTTCGAATATTCCGGAATTTGTTAACGAAGTGACTTTCGAAAAATCAGATGTTCAAAGTTTCTTAAATGTTTCGTATAGAATATTAGGTAGATATTTTTCCTCCCATCAGAACGATCTCTGTCTCCCGCTTCCGAGGTTGTGGTAAACAATTTCGTAACTTAATGCATTCGCGAGTTATGGCCATAAACATCCTAAAAGAGACACAATTGTAGCTTGAGCGGGCGTTGAAGGACATCGCTGAATTGACTTGTAACAGTTAGCTAAACACAAAAAATGTGTCGTTTGGCTTTTGATACAACCAATGGGGTTGAATTGACTACTTACATTTTACCGTTGTAAGATAGCAAACAAAAATTAAACTTTTCAGTGTTCAGCATTCTTCCATTGTTACTCATTCTATCTGTGTTCATTGTGCCATCCAACAACAGTTGGAGTTTATTTCGTACTCAACAATTTCAGATGAAAGAGCTTGACTTGAATTGGAACGATTTTGGAGACGAGGGAGCAGAATATATTGCGACAGCATTGCACAAGATAAAACGTTTGAATTTGGAGGGTTGCAAAATCAACGTTCAGGGTATCAAAGCTTTGAGTGAAGCAAGCAAATTGCTTACAGAACCGGTGAGTCATATTTCACCACCTTATTACTTTTTCTCCAGATATAATCCATCGGTGTTCAGACATCAAAGAAGACAATCATTTTCTGTATGCAAGACAGGTGGAATACTGAGAGTTAGTTGCAAATCTGGAAACTGCGAATGAACGTTTTTGATTACGCCAACATGACAGACAGTGCCCACTTCAAAACCTTGACATTACCCTTAAGTAATATAGGATTTATGAATGTGTTTTTGGTTTTCATATTTGATTCAAATCCTTAGTTTCTGTTAATTTATTGTTAGTTGATGGTTAAATAGATTTCTGTTGATTTATTTGTCACGACTGAGGGAGGGAATTGAGTGGGTTTGAACAGCCCAGTGAAATTTTTACAGAGAACATGATGCAAACTTTGTTTTTCACAGCAATGTTAATTGTTTTTGCAGTAGACTGAAGTTTTAATTGGAGTGTAAATGACTTCAGTTTACCGTAAAAATAGGAGATTTGGTGTTGGGCGTATGCTTTCCGACAAGAAAAATGAACAAATATGGCAGAAGTCCACACTTATACATTTGTTACTTTTCAATTTGGAAATCAACAGTGTCAATCCTACCGTTAGCAAACGCATCCTCTAAAAATAACGTGAAAACATGCTACAGATATGCCGTGCAGGGCGGATGTAGCTGATGCGATGTCCGAGGCTGATTCACTTGTGAGGTCTCCTCCCCCACTGTTGCGTTGAGAAAATTGAAACTCATTAATCAATTTGCGCAAAACCGAAAGTGAAATTGACAGTGACGCTCAAAATGTGCAGTAAGCAAAAAAATATAAATCATTACTAATGCGACCCACGATAACTGCGCTTGTTGCTGACTTCGACGCAAAAGCGTTAATGATTCGTATATTGTTGAAATCGTACTTGGCTGGCGGGAACAGGATTATTAATATCCCCAGGCAAACCAACCGAAAAAGTCATGGTCAAATATTTGACAAAGCACATGGCCTTACGTTTTTACAAGTTCCACATCTGTTTTTTTCTTATCTGTGCTCAAACAAACAAAACACACTGCACGTATGTGTGACGGCATAAAGACGTTAAAGCACAATGTGAGGACCGCGTTACGACTCGCTTACCACGGCTGTAAAATCTCACACACACGAGCAAAACAAGTCAAGTAAAACGCACCCAAATGTTTGAAGCTGCTAGGTTCACGATTTGCGTGTTTGTTGCTTTTTCAGACTTCTAAGAATCGAACGAAACGTCGCGCAAATCAATGTGAGGTTTCAGCCTGAACCGTCCCCAGAAAGTCTTCAATAGGGGAATTTCCATTTGGGTAGGGGTCTTGACATTCTGAAAATTTGATGAAATCTCCACTGATTTATGATGTTTCGCATGTTAATTTGAAGGGTCTGAGCCAACCAGTGCTCCCCCGTAGCGACGGACTGGTTTAAACTTCCCTTATGTTGTCATTATTGAAATACGCATTAAGAAACAAAAAGCTACAATCATCGAATCTAGTAAGGCTGAACATAGCACCACAGGCGCCGCCAGAATAAGGCCGGAGAGGCCATGCCGCCCCCCGAAACAAACTTACCAAGATTTTTGCTGGTGTTTTGTGTAAATTTTCAGCTGTTAGAAAGACGTCAGTGAATGACGACGTCATTGACTGGCCCCTCCCGAAAAAAATTCCTGGCTGCGTTACTGCATAGCACAGTAAACACTTAAAAAGGTTTTGTCCTGGCCTTGTTTGCCTAAGTTTGCCACTTTTAATGCACCTAATGCTTAGTGTGGATAACCTGTCCTGGAACATTGCGAACCTTTAATTCATTTTAAATTATTTTGAATTTTGAAAAAGACCTTTCTACTGAGCAGTTAGTGACCATCAAGTTAAGAATTAAGGGTCCGTGTGGCTGGGTAAACTAACAACCACTCATCTAAGGCATCAGACGCAAACGTGGATTTGTCATTTTTTTGCTGTTTCCTGTTATTTGTCTCTTTGGAGTAGAGTTCTGTGGTTGCCAGTTGGCAAAGTGACTTTTTCTTGCTATTCAAGCTCATCAAGATCTTTTCTGATTTGTTTAGCATGGGAGCAGTCCAAACTCGCGCAAGTACTCAATCGCAATCTGATTTCTGAATGACTTGTTAAAGAAAATTAAAATGGAAAAAATCACATATGGATGTACCTTACGAGCTTTACGTAATAGAAACGCTAACAAAACTATTGTATTGCTCGGAAGAAACTATTGTTTTATTGTAGGTTACTGCCGCTAGCCCTACACATAGCTCTTATCTGCAGTACAACCTTAAGCTTCGATCATGTGCATTTCAAACACGAACAGCCACAAGTTCTTTCGCCTGATTCACACGTGACAATCGGCACGATTCAGCAAACACAGGACGCAGCCAATGTGATTTGAGTATATCGACACAATAATCGGCATGTGGCTTGACCAATGGTCATATTGAGATGAAAGACTCTGGCTTTATAAACACAAAATCTGATTAGGTCAGGGTTGGCAAATAGCGGCCTGCGGGCCACATTTGGTCCGCCGCAACGTTTTCAGTTGCCCGCGGAAGCATTCAGGAAAATCTTCAATCTGAAATTTCCTCCAACTTATCACCGTAAATGTTGTTAGCACTGAGGATAATTTGAACCGAGACTTGATACTATTTCCACATGGAAGCTACGGCCCTCCGCTAAACGAGGCTTTCTCAAAGTAGTCCCGAGACAAATTAATTTTCCACCCCTGGATTACGTGCATGAAACTAAATTTCATGAACAATTAAAACATAAATTTTTGACGAATATTTATCGAAATAAGCACATACCTGCAATTGACTCTGTGCGTACCACAGTTTGCTGGAGGCCCCCTTGGATCTTGAGGTCCTGGACCTTAGCCCACATAGCTTATTGGTAAATCCGGCCCTGATGCCGTGTTTTCATTGGTTTTTGGTCGTGCAAAATCATCATTTGATTTGCAGAGCATGAAATCGAAAGTTTAATTTTCAGTACGTTTGCCCATTTCATTTGCATTTTGAGATTATTGTAATGATGCTATTTACGCCTTGATTAGTTCCCCGTTTCACAAAAGAAATCCTAGGATTTATTTTAGCAAATTTTTATTTGCAAAGTTTTTTCTCTATCTTCGGCTATGCATTTTCAATTACTAGGATGCACTGGAAGCACTTTAAATTAACGTAATTTTTTAACATAGTTTGTTCTTTGGAGAAACGGTCGATGCCACATGGATTTACATGACGCTGAATATATTGTCTTGACGTGATATAACTTTTTCTACGTATTTTGTAATAAAAAAATTTCAACGTAACCTGTATTTTCTCAAACTTGTTCTTTGTGAAACCACCATAGAACTAGCCATGCAGTTTATTGGATTTTTCTACCCTCGTTTAATGCAATTGCGGGCTTGTTGTAAAGCCCTTCCTAAAACTATGGCAATGTTGCTCGCTAAACGGCGTATACCAGTTGCAAGGCGACGATTAAATCGTGGTTTTTATGCAGAAATTCCCTTTTCACCGCTTTTTTGTGTTTTAGTTGAATCTAAAACATTAAAAGGAAAAACCCACAAAGAAATGTTGTATCAAAATGTGATTCACTGTTTGTTTGTGTTTTTCCAAATTCTGCGTACTTCCAGTAGGGAACCCACCACTAATCACATCACTTTTATGGCTTTCAACTCACAAACGCTGCAGCAGACCACTGGCATGTTATTTGGGTCGAGTTTCCGAATGGGAGAGAGGCTGGTTTCGAGTTAATGCGAAGCACCACGGAAGATTTCTAAACTGGCACCATTTTGAAGCTCAAGTCCGGTTCATGATCGGCAACAGAGATCCGAACCCGGCTCGAGCGGAAATACACTTTTGAAGCCCGATTTCAGCTCGAAAGCTGAAAGTGAGACAATATATGCGCAACTGAGGGTACCGCTAGCATTTTACATTGTTGAAATCCTTGATTGTCGAAATTAAAATCTCTGTCATTTCAGCACTTCAAAGAGAATGTTAATCTTTGTCTTGTGCTAAGTCTTTCGAAACTGTTTCCAGAAACATGTCAAGTATCGCGCAAGTGACTGATTTTTTCACGCAACTATGTATCATGGTATATTTCCACAGCGCTGTTGCCTTCAAAAAAAAACGCGTGAAAATAATCCTGATTTTAGAACAAAAGAACGCAACTGTTTTTGCATTCCTGGAGTTGAGTTAAAATTAGCTGATTTTATTTTGCGATATATGGCATTCCAGCAACAAAATCAAATTAATGCACACAAGCCAGATCACTGAAGAAACAAGAATGTTATTGTGTCGAAGCCCCTCAGCAGTTGAATAAGCCTCGTTGCTGTCCAGTTTCAAATCATATTGTTGCATGTGCGTGTGAAACAACTCTCAGATGGTTAACACTGTTGCGCAGGGAGTGCTGGATCGCAACCGGCCACTCTTGGTGGGTCAAGTGGTCGAATCCTTAGGGACATGGGCGGGCGTGGGTAAGAAAGCATGAACCCAGCTGAAATGAAACTCTGCCCGGGATTTCATGACCGGTTTTGTAGAATTTACTGAAGAAATCACTACTACTTCACTCGCAGACGCCACCGCGGTATATAGAAAAAACCTTCGCGATGAATTAAAAGAGTTGCTACTCTGAAGATTTCACAGAAAAAATAGCATGCTGGTTGGTTATCGGCCGGAAATATTTTGACCAAATCTGCTCCAACACGTAAAGCCCTGTTGCACATACACCTCTGCTTTGATAGTTCTTTTGGAACCGCAACAAAGCGTGAAAACGTTACAGATCAAATTTGCAACCAGCAATTGCTTTCCAATGGCATCCGAGAAAATAAGGATTATTGCCATTATCGTCAAAACAATGTTTCATGTTCGTACATTGCACTGCCATGGTTTTTTTCATTGTTGAAGAGCGCAATCACGCTGTTGATCCTTTGCTGAAGAAAAAAAGGAGTGGTAACCACAGACAAACAAAACATCGCTGCTCTGAAAAGTGCATGTGTTGCTCACATCTTTCCGTGCTGAAAAGCAAACCTAACGTGTGGCGAAGTGGTAGAGTACGCGATCCTGCAGCTTTGAGACTGGATGTGATCCTATTCCACTGAAACTTAAGATTTTAATTAATGAAACTTCTTGCCATGAAGCTTGGTTATCAGTATAGACTAAATGATGTAAAAGGAACTTTCAACGCAGAGTCATTAACATGGCACCAAACAGGACTACTATTGAAGTATTGATTTGCTCATATCTGCGTGGCCTCTGGTGTAGAGACAGCACTGACGATTGTCTGCGATTGACACTGGACAGCAGTAAAAGATATTAGCAAAATTTTCTTTTGTTCAATATTTTTCAAGAGTTCTGAACTATTTTATATTAGGACACGATCCTATCTCCTGTGGGAAAATCAGTAGCACAGTGATTTTTATGATGGAGTTTGTGGCAAATATTACTGCTTGTCTATTCTCATGTTGCGAGGAAATGCACGTTGTGGTGCACAGCTCCAAACTCGCTACAACGTGTCACATCGCCACTAACAATCGCCATCAGGTGCGAACTGTTTACACAGTGACTGCAAATCCAAACGCGTACAAATTTTAGGTGAAGAAGTTTCCACCACTCTCTTGTATCCACTAGTGTGTAGTTTGAGCGCTTCTGAATGTGGCATTATATGATTTTGGTATCGACTGGAACAGCGCTACATGCGTCCTTCTATATGTGAGCAGATTACTGTATAAATTAGAGTTTTGGCTAAAATCGTTTGTTAAAGTTTTCGGCTCAAAATGCAATACCAAAATTTGCCAGTCGGAACAGCGAGTATTTCTGATGCAAAAGTTAAATCTTTAGAACAGAGCGGCTGAAGCTCACATCGTTTGGTGCTTAAATTAATTCTTTATGCTCTGTTATTGTTAGTCAGATGATCGTAGTTGCAGTTCGCGAATCACTGTTCACACCGCAATCAGATTTGCAGTTACATGTTTGGTTTAGGTTACGGTAATTGGCTGCACGTGTACCATTAGTAGGCTACTTTCGTTTCTGTTTTGTTTGGTAAACAGTACGTAACAGCTGATTGAAATTCGATTTAATTTCTCTGATTGGTTCTACGGACAAGTGTTTGCACTGCTTTCATTCCTCTTTCTGCACGGCAATCTCTGCAGAAAATAGAAGTTGCAAGTCTGCTCACAATGTCAACTAACTTGTCGAAAAACTACAAGTTCACATTCATGCTCAGACTGCAAACAGTAGCAAGGTGTCTTGGATTAATTATTATCTACCATACGATGTGATTTCCACTGCTTGGATGTTCGGTCCCTGAGGAAAATTCGCTGTTTAGAATGGGATAATTTGAAAATGACGATTAGAGCCGATAACGTCAGCAACGCGGTTAATAGACAAAGCAACATATTTATATCGTGTTTAAATCGCATAAAAACGGGCCACGCTTAGTTCTAAATCAAAGAATGTGAAGCCATTTATCTGCCACTCAGCATTCAAAGTGTTCTGTTTGGCGCATAGGAGCAGTGGAACTACCTTTACTCTAAGAAAATAAACACATTAAGATTCGGCTGCCAAGGCACCAAACAACATGTGGCGTCGTCTTGATTAGTCATCTCATATCGAATGGCATGTACTAGACAACGAGGTGTTTCCGTGCATCATTTACCTCCTGCAACTGTTTACGTTTGATACATAAACAGAATGTTGATGAAGTGTAGGGAGTGCGCCTATTATCCCGCTTTTCACAGAATAAACATTAAAACATATCTCCGAAACACTTTCATCAAAGTGATGGCATGCATTAAATTTAACTTAATCCGCAAAAATTGATGATACGAATGATTTCTGACGTTTTTTCAAACACATAACATCGGATATTACAGATGTAATTATTCAACACGGTCCATCACATACTCCGGCTAAAATCTGCTCTTTCTAAATCTTGCGAAACAGATTTCCATGTCCGTGTCTCCGCGCCAGGGCATGTTCTTTCGCTACGAGTGTTTTTGGGAGACTTAGTGCCAGAAAATAAAGCTTTATTTCCCCCAAAATAAAATGCAAACACTACCAATCAGTTGCTTTTCTTATCGACCTGTTTTCTTTTTTGTTTTTTATTTCATTTTCTTCAACCTGTTTCTGAAATTTCTCCACGGCGATATAGTCGCTGTTCTTTAAAAAAGTAGTATGGAGGAGCAGAAGAGTTTATGATTAAGTTACTGCACTTTGGTCTGCACTTTGATGCTGTGTCCCGGAATAGCATCGACTAATCATTTTATATGTTTGTGATGTAATTGTTTCCATCTGAAGACTGAATATATTTGTTACTACGCACAATATGTCAAGATAAATTCATCAAGAAATCCGCTTTATTTTAACGGAATTCCATTGTTGGGTTGTTAATGTGTTCAGTTCTAGTGATGTTTATGGTTATCTTAGGACCAATGTTAAGTAAGGCTAGAAACTGTCTTTTGATGATCTGAATAAAGCCTTCGATCAAATTAACTTCGTATTTCCGAGTTTTTTTTGCATATTTTTTCAGTCGTTTCACATCGTTCCTACAAACCGCCTTCACATTCCGTGCTGAACGCCTGTAAACACACATAATTAAATCATCCAGAATCTGGTATTGTGTGCAGTCTTATTATGGTGATTTGTTTCAAAGGACAGACCTGAATGTCTAGGCGAGCCTCACATTGCAAAGATATACAGCATATCCAGTTAAGGATGCGCAAATCAAACACCACTAATATATCTTGTAACTTTGAAATCGCAACGAACTGAAAACTATACATCCATAAAGCAATTTCTACAGAGAATGAAAGGCTACAGAACGGTAGATGCACGCAGCTCATATGTACAAGGCAAATTTTTTGGGAGTGCGAAGGATTTTTGCCCAAATTTCCACAAACATGTCCGAAAAGTTTTTTGTGCGACTTTTGTCTAAACATGTTTTCCCACAAAGATCAATAAAACCTTTTTTGGTGCGACCTCAAGAAAAAGGTTTTCATATGTTTCTCTGAGAACGTTAGTCGCCATTTTTTAAGTCAAACAACGTTGGGAGCCATTTTTGCTTGGATTTGAAGAGATTTTGCCTAAATTTTCAAGGTTTTGCGCAAATTTCTGAAGATGTTGCCTTGATTTTCAGGGATTTTGCCTGGATTTTCAACAAACCAAAACTTTTGGGGGTGCGCCTGCACCCCTGCCTCCTACACCACTGACGCAGCTTGTGAGGTGCACGAGAGGCGGGAAGTTGCTCAATGCGCGTTGTAAACCTTGTGAGGGCACTCAGCTCACAAATATAGCAAGTGCCCGCAACAAAGCAAGCAAACAAACTTGTAATAGCAGCCTTATGTTATAGGCTTATGCAGAGCCGTACTTTGAACTGTGTAATCAAGGCAAGATTAATTTCGTCCTACGAATAATAAACAATATTTGTGAAATCTTATTCTTTTTGAATAAGATTATAGGATTGAAGATGCGTGGAGTTCGTGAAATCAATTTTATATCAATAATTTACTGATAGATTCGATTGCATCGTCATTGTGGAGACTAGTTACTTGAAAACAGAAATGTGCACGTCTCAATCATCGCAATGTCATGAAATCAGAGCCCAGTCAGTTGATTCCTCTGTAGCGGTTCTTAACCTTTCCTCCACGACCGCCCTCTAAAGTAATTTTCCTTTGTTTCAAGCCCCACTGACTATAAGTTGCAAAAACAAATGTATTTCTTGGTAAATTTCTTTCAATATTTTAACTTTAAGGTTTTATAACAGACACGAAGTCCATGGAGTACAAACACAGACAGTCTGCGCAGATTGATAATGTAGACACAAGAGAAAGATTAATAGTGAGTTTGGAGGTAGAACAACAGGGTTACAGACACTTTCTTAACACTGTTGTTCGCTAACCCGTAACACTTGGTTCAACACTACAACCAGAGCAGGACATTGAGTCCAACCCTGGTCAAGGCCAGGTAAAGTACGAAAGTGCTGTGGCATGTACACGCCCTCAAACACTGTAACGTCCGAACACTCAGTCGCAAAGTAAAACGCGGTTGTAGTGTTCAAATACTGTAATAGAACGAATATGAACAACCTGACAGCATCAAAGCGCGCAACCATACGTTGTTAGATTTTCTGCATCGTTTATAAAGAGGTACAAATTGCGCACAATAAGGCCTCAAAGGTAGGATTGTTGCATTGAACCTGATGAATACTAACACTCGGTCGCCACGGCAGGTTGTGTAGAGTCCTACATCCAAACTTACAGGCCGCTGACTACTTGACAATTTCTGGCCAATTTGTGATGCAACATTATCTTGCATCATTAGATAGAAAACGCTTTTTTTCAAATGACACTCCGTAAGATTTACAGGCAGTGACAGGTATGCATGTTCCCACTCTAGTCCTCATGCTTAATGTGCTGCAGTTGCTTGTTAGACTTATGCGCACTTTTGCAAATTCTTTGTTTGTTTTATTCATTCTGCATAGCTTTGGAGCAGATGTTGTTGTCAAAGGGACTTGGCATAGCATGCCGACTAGACAGTCCCCATAGTTACGCCACTGAAT
>JGI24158J21664_10014674_pt1 | contig 10266 bp, 7 predicted proteins | sample Ectturendosymbi3_FD_21664 | JGI IMG/M metagenome (IMG submission 21664) | reverse complement strand
AACTTCACTTTGCAAAAAACTGTATGATTTTATCTACTTTAGTTACTTCGCAATTACATTTTGAAATGTGTGCAGGACTTTCTGGACACCCTGTAGTGCTATTCGCCTAAAATCAAACATTTTGCCCCCCCTAAATTTATGGACTGGCTACGCCACTAGTCTGTGGTGGTAAACAAGAGCAAGTTTCAGCAAAAAGTTCTTCGTCTGTAGGTTTCGGGTGTCTTGCCAACTTGCAAAGCTGATTAAGGGTGCGTTCCACCAGGCGGCAACCGAGCATATTTTACTTTCGTCTATTTACTTTTCGACGTCATCGCAGCTTCAATCACTTTATTGACGTTGTTTGTCGGCGAGATGCTGCAGTCCGAGCCAAACCCTTGTTGGTCACGATTGAAGTGTGGGGGGGGGGAGGTTTAGGTGAACTGTGGATAATGCGGACAGTTGTCGAGGTGGCTTTCCCTTTCCGCATTGATGAACAGGTTTCGCCGGAAGAAAAGACATTGTCGTACAGCGTAAATTCCAGACCGTTCCCGATGTTAGTTTCAGTTCATAGGCACTTGAGCGCAACCACATTTATTGGATTCGTGTTTGAGTCGAATCGTGTCATGCTGTGGCGATTAATGAATCGAGTGCTTCATCTTTTCGCCAGATGGCTGGCCTCGCGTTGATTTGCGTAGTGCAGGCTCGAAAGCGCAACTTGCACACACTTAAAATAAACCCACGTTTTCAGCGGTTTGCAAGTGAACGTTCCGCTCTCTCCCTTGGTCCAACTCAACGGTTATCTTCAGTCAAGGTAGCCATTTTTATCGATTACATTTTTTACCATGTTCATGGTGCACGGCGACAACGTACGCATGTAACACTTAAAGGCGTGTCTTTATTTTAGTTGACCTACGCATATGATGGAGAATTTCTTGAAGCATTTCAGCGATTTAACGGTTGCTTTGAACAACCGAAGTGCGTGAACGGAATTTCGCTCAACGAGGCAGTTGCATATGATATTTTTCAGTTGCTGATGTCTTCGCTCTCGAAGCAGCAATGCGCGTAACACGCCAGTGAGTTACCGCCTCCTGGGAAATTCGCAGGGTGACATGATTTCTTGTTACCTTCCTATTTCTTTCAAAGCTCGTCTTTCCCCCCGGGAATTGACAAGCACACAAACAACGTATTCGTTTCGAATGTGTCAACGCCACTCTCGCGTCCAGCACAGGAAAACAACGCAAACTGAAGAGTTGCGCAACGCGTTGCCATCTTTCTTCAACGCGACAGCCTTTGCGCTGAAACACATTCGCATCATTTTCTTGTCTTGGTGACGATCTGCTGACTGTATGTTCAAATGTTTCCATGCAAGCTTAGTGGCCGCAATTGCGAAAACGCGCAACTTTCTGTTCCTCGACAAAAAAGGGAAACTTTAGATGCCGCTTTGTTTGCTTTCGCAAGGACTTCGGACAAACTGTCGGGATGACGTCGAAAAAAGGTTTGCTGTCGTGAATGGGGAATTCACATGCGCGTGCACGTGCGTGTTGATGCTGCGGCTGCGTTTTTTAGTTGAGTGGGTTGCGCGTCGTCAGAGAACGTTCAGTCAATGACCCTCCTGCCACTTCGTGGGATGAGTTGACATCGACGTGAGACAACCGCAAACGCGCCGAAATTCTACTCGCAAGCAAGAGGGTTGTGAACACAGCGGCAGCACACACATGCACAGCGGCAGCACACACATGCACAGAGGCAGCACACACATGCACAGCGGCAGGTCAGGTCCGCAATACCGGGGGGAAGCTTGTTCAAAATAAGGCCGAGGTCGGTGCGGCTTCAGGGGCGCCTGGTCTGTTTCATACCTGCGGTGTTGTTCGTGACGCAGCTCCCGGGTTCAACCCCTTTCCGGTAGCCTGTCTAGTGGGAGAGAAACACTGGAGCAAAAACACGCGAAACGTGGCCGTTTGTGGGTGCGTTTGGTCATTTTCAACAAATTTTCCTTATAGTTTGAAGGAAAGAGGCCGACTAGCTAAGCACTATACCCCGCTTTTCCTTACGTATGCTGGTGCATCTTATAAAGGAATCAGCGTTTTGTCAATGATCTTTGCCTTCCTTAGCAAATTCCAGGCCGCTTTTAATCTATCAAAAGCCACGAGCTCACTGTCTTCGTGGAGATTGCCTAACAAATAGTAAGGATTTGTAAATCGAGCAACAGCTTACTTTCTGCGAAAAGAACGACACCTTCCGTTGTTGCTTGTTTCGTCAAAATCCAGTGTTGCTGAAACGAGTTCTTCAAATATCTCTTCGCCTAACACCACACGTTTTCGATAAACTTGTAGATAATGTCAGTGAAGAGGTTTCGATCAAAACTGGCTGACCAAATTTAAGCGCCTTTAGCGCATGGAAATCCAAATGGACAGCGTGCGTTGCTGTGAAAAAACAGACAAACAAAAAAAACAATTAAATAATTAGCTCAACAGCTTTTCATCTTAACAAAAAGTGCATCGCGGAATGCTGTTAGCCTAAGAGCGACAGCGGAACATACCTTAACTAAGCAAAACCGTTTCTGTTGTTCGAGCCTCATTCCGTTACCAGGTCAGATTTCATGTAAAATAAACCGATTCGAATTTGTTCTGCTTTTGGTTCATCGCCCACATAGTTTTTTTGTACTGGGAAACAACGTCTTTACTTGCTTTTGTTGACTTTTTGAAAATTTGAGTGGTGGCTGTACTTCCGAAATTTTTTTACACTTTTTCGAACTCGTTCCACTTACTATACTTCGCAACCATTTCTGAATGCAGTTTATTTTAAAAAAATAACTTTTATGGAAATTGAAACAGTTGATTCAATAGCGCAGCCAGCCCAAAAATTTGGGGGGTCAAAATGTTTGATTTTAGGCGAGCAACACTATTTTGTTTGGGATACCGCCTCTCAAAGCACAAAATGACAGTATGTTCTAAAACTTTGGGGGAGGCCATGGCCCCCTAGGTCCCCCCTGGTTACGCCTATGTTGATACTGACATTAGTGATTAGCCAGCAGGAAATCACAGCTGCTGCGTGGTGTCCGTGCTGCCCTGCTGGTGACCTTTGCAACGCTTACGCTAACAGGTGAGTTAGACTGATGCAGAAAAATACTGTGGAGTCATGTGGCGTGTTGCCATGGGGACATTCTTGCCACTTCGTTTCAAAGTAAAATACGCTTTCTACGCCTCGGCCACCGATTGGAGAAGGTTCGAGAATGACCCGCAACACGATCCCGCTCGGGGAAGCTGGGCTGTCCTCTCGCGCAAAGCAACTGGGTTTGTTTTCAAAGTAGGATATTTCTCATCAGCTGACAACAAAGTTTACTCTTATTGCCAACAAAACAGCCACAATAATCGAAAACATAATTTTATTCGACGTTTCGGCTTGTGCGTAGGCCATCATCAGGAATACATGGCTTACGCATAAGCCGAAACGTCGAATAAAATGTTTTCGATTCTTGTGGCTGTTTTGTTTGCAATAAGAAGAATCTATAGCAACTCCGTGCAATGTTTACCAAAGTTTACTCTTGTTTTGCATGGGGCAGAAATCTAAGACGGTGCTCGCCTGTAGAGGGAACGAGGGAATTAGATGCGTTCGCTTGCACTGTTGCGAATCATCAAATCTGCACGAAGAATGAAGACGCTTGAAGGAGCGTCTTGTCTTCTGTTGCCGAAATTGCGATTCTGTTATCATACGGATGCACAACCAAACCAGTTGTTTGTGATGCAGTGTTGTGGTTGCGCAGAGTTCCATCTCTCGCATTGCAATCCCACGAGCTCTAACAACACGGTTTGGGCCTCGTCAACCGCATTTACGGGGCTGCCTCGTTTGCCCAGCGATAGTACTGGCATCTGGGCGCCCGAGTGGTTTGTCTTGAGTGGGTTGCCTAGACAGCCCTTAAAAGCACGTATTTTGTAATGTTTCTCAGAGTTCAATCGAACCGCAGACCCTTGAAACCTGTTTCAGTTGTATCGAAAACAGCAGGTTGCAAGCAAGCAGACCGCAGCGTTAGCACGACCCTACTACCTGCACCCACCACATACCGCCATACCGCTGCGTGTTAACTTCCGCGTATTGTTTATCACTTCTCTTGCTGAGCTTGCATTCGTATGTGCTTGTGTATGACATGATGTTAAAAAAAGGCCGACGCCGTGCCAGCCAACGGCGTTGCATGCTCTTCGGCAGTGAACGGTTTTGCAGTGGAAATGCCGCTATTCCAGGAAAGTACAAGCGAGGACGTGTTGCGACGTCGTGTATACTGCTGGTTAAGGCGCTGCGAAAAGAAATCGAAGTGCTAAAGTTTTAGTCAGGTTTTGCTCGCTGGTGAGCTATGGCTGCTGAACAACTTGGTTTCAACGCCAGAAATGTTTTACGCTTGTGGTTTTGTGTTGCAGACGAGTTAAATAACACTCACTGGAAAAAATGGTAGGTCTATACCAGGAGTCCCAAACACGTGGCCAGCGAGGGCATTTGTGCGGCCCTGGATGCTTTATGGGGAATTTTCGTCTAATTAAAATTTGCGGTATTTGTTTTATTCACCGGTTTTTGAAGTGCTTGGTTAGCGAGTGAAAAAGTTCCATTTAAACGAATGTACAGACAGCTGGAAATGATTTGCCTATACTATAATGCACGAGACCTTTCGCAGGAAAAAAATATAAAAGCTGTTTCTAGTTAGATTCAGGTACCGCCATTATTGCGTCAGCGTCATAATACTGCCCTCGGGTTGCTTTATAAGTCCTCATTTCGCTCTCGGAGTAGTTTGAGTGTGAGACCCCTGGTCTATACTGTAGAACTTGTCATCGACCAAAAACGCATAAAAAACTAAGAACGTGTCGCCACGAAAATCATGCTGAACAGGGGCAATAACTTCACCGTTCGTAATTACATCATTTATTTCATGACATGACAATAAAACGTTGTTTTTAAACCTTGACAATTGTCAAGTACCTCATAGCCTATTGATCAGCGACCACGAAAAGCTTTTTGCAGATGTAAAAATGAAGTGACCCGATTGATTCTTTTCATTTGCGGCTAACAGATCTTTGAAATGAAAATTGCTTTTTTTGCAAAAACTATACGTTAGGTGGGCAACATCGCTTTTCAGATACACTTGACCATGCACCTTTACACCACATCTTTTGGGTAAGTTAGCTTTCGCAGGGCAATATCTTGCAAAGCATCAACTCACCGCGCTGGGAACGGCAGTTAGTGTTTCCGGGAGAAAAGGCAGTGCATGGACACCTGTCGTCTCAAAGTCGCAAGATGCAGTTCTTCGAGTCGTGCTTTATGAGTTGGGCAGTTTAGATTGTGCAGGGCTTGTTGTACGCGTGTGGGCGGTCTTGTATTTTCGCCTGATATCCGATGGTCGTTTTACGCTGATCTAAAAGTTTTCAAACTGCAGCCTATTTGTGCGCGAGTGGGAAACAAACGTGGAATAACTTGAAACGTTGTGAAAAAGACATGTTTGCGTGATTTGTGTTCAGGCGGCCAAAGATACTTTTGAGCTTGGAAAAGCATTTAAGATAGAAGTTCAGTTGACAAACAGTTTATTTCAATTAACGTCGTCGGTCGTTCGTGATTCCGTCGCTTCTTGGTTTGGGTGTGGTTTCGGATCCGGCCCATTCTACTTAACGGTAATGACGTCAAAGCGATTCATGAGCGCCGAGGACTTGAGCGGCTCAGATTCAGTCTTCGTCAAGTCGACAGAAGAGGTCGCCCACTTGCGCAGCAGACTGGACACGTTTGAGCAGCAGATGAGTCAGCGGATGGAGACCGTCGAACGCTTGCTCATAAATGAAACGCGAAGCTACGGCCTGGCTCCCGCTCGACATCCTTTTCGTGCTCTTGCTGCTTCCGCTTCGCTACAGCGAGTAAAGTCGGAAAGTGACGTTGGTCACGTCACCGCCTCATGCCAAACTTGTTACCCCGCTTGTTCTGCTGACGGCTCAGCGTGCTTGCTTGTGCACGGCGTTTCCACCGATAAGTTCAATTCGGCCGACCGCAACGAAACAAAGAAATTCGTGAAGCTTTTCTTTCGCGAAACGCTCGGGATGACCTGGGAAGACATCTGGTCTTTGTCGATCAGCGACTGCTGGCGACTCCACGGGAACGCGGAAAGCAAGGGCAAGCGCCAAACGAGCGTGCCGATCGTTGTGAAGTTTGACCGCGCGAGCGATGCTGCGTTCGTAAAGTCCCGAGCTGCAGTGGCTAAAATTCAGGGATTCTACTTCACAGAGCTGTCCACTTGTCAAGCCTCCCGTAGCGTGGGTTCACGATCACCCGATCACCCCAAAGCGCTGAAGAAAAAGAAATCTTTTCGCTGCGGGTAGGTTTCCCCATAATGCAATTTTCTCTTCCGCTTAATTTAAGATTTGCTGATTCGTTTAAAATTGAGTCAAGGTTCTTCCCACAGCGATTTGAAGTTGCAATATGACTCTTGAAAAGTTTTTTTGTTGTCCGTGCAGTTCACATGGGATAGTTTCTAAACTTTTGGTCCAGGAATCTGATAGACGATAAGGTCCATTTCCACTTTATTTCAAACTTCTCATCAATTTACGAGACATCCGATCAACGCATGAAGCGGCAAACAGTGATACATTTAAAAATAGTATTTGTGTAAATCTTTCTACGCCCGGGACGGTGCGATGGAAAAACCCCTTCGCAAGTAGTCCACAAAACTTGGAGACCCATGCGTTTATTGATGCTTAACTGTTGCTGTTACTTGGAAGAAACAGCCGCGAGTACTCAACGGTTAAATGCATGGTTTTGAGCCAGTGATACTGCAGGTATCTGACAAAATATTCGTAGTATTTGGCGCTGCGTTTTTTTCAATAACTGTCTTGTTGCGTTGAGTGCGCCTTTTGAAGGTGTGATAACCACTTGTTTGGTTGTTGCTGTCCTGCTACAGCACGCTTTTTCAATGCACAGGAGCGACCTCTTGCGGCGTCTTTCTCCCGATCGAAGGAGGTCGCCGAAAACGAGTACTGAAAATCTGAACGAGCTGGGAAAAGACAATTGTAAGAACTCGAAATTTGCTTGCTGCATTCTTTAATTAACGATTCTTTGTAAATATGTTCACTCAAGCGCGCCTTTGCATAACCTGCCGAGGTGACATATTGGATGCACGATTAATAGTAATGTTACCCAGGTCGCGAAACCTGCCTAATTTCACAAGAAATCTTTTCGGTGATTTTTTGATTACGCGGTTACGCCTCGACAGCGCTGGAATCGAACTGATGACATCAAACCGGCATCCAAGCAGGGTTGTGGAGTCGGAGGTAAAATGTCCGACTCCGACCTTTCCAAAATTTCTTGACTCCGACTCCTTAACATAACGTGAATGACGTTTGGCTGTCAACAATTTTGCAGCAACTAGCAATCGGTGGAAATAGTGGCGCACAGCAAGAATTCTCTGTTTCAATACACTGCAGACCCGATATAACGCGGATGTCGGGATCCGCAACATCAGACCGCGTTAAAAGTGAGTGGCGTTATACCGAGGTATTTTATTACGTAACAAATGGTATACAGTCATGACCAAGAACGTATATTTCCAACTATTTGCCTAAAAGTACTGTATCGCAGCAAATTAGTTATGAAATCGGATCCATACTCAAACCGCGTTATATCCAATTCCGCGTTATATCGGATCGCGTTATATCGGGTCTACAGTGTATTTTCCAAAGAAACTGTACCATATTAACAGGAACTCTCAAATTGGGACTGTGATGAAAAAATGATTCAGTTGGACTTCCGGAGTCGGACAAAAAAATCCGACTCTGGCTCCTAGTGTAGTTAGGAATCCGACTCCACCCTAAAACCTCCGACGCCGACTCTGCTACCCTGAATCCACGTTTCTTCATGGTATGAGGAAGACAATAATAACAGTACACCGTTGACCTAAAACTTTGTGTTGATCTTGTGATGTCAAGGCTTATCCATGCGTGTTTGATCGCCGTGGTTACAGAGCTTTAGTCGCTTGACTTTGCGTCGCGTTTCTGCTCAGTTTTGCAATAGCGTAGACGCCGTTAAATTACTAACTACTAACGACACGGTTCTTTGCGCTAGTTAGTACTTGTAAAGCACTTGAAGTACTGAGCCGCCCCTGGTTCTAGCAGGAATGAGGAATAGATGGAAGACGTAATTAGATAACATCCAGCTTTTTTTCCGCCCAGCGCCATCTCCCGGTGAAATGCATCAGGCAGACATCGCACGTTCATCATCACCGACCAATCCGTTCGTGCGCAGCTTCCTGCGCAAGAGCAATCAGTACGATGTGGTCGGAACGGAGGAAAAATTTGCAGAAGACAAGTTAGTTTTGTGTAGTCCTATTAGAAGATTGTCGGTTGATTTCCACACTGCAAAATGTTTTTACGCTTTACCGCAACGAGTTACTTTCAAAGCGTAGCTGCGAGCCTTGACTTTAGTTTACTGAGGCAAGGCTTCTGCGCTGATGCAAGCTGGCTGCTTTGCGCGGAATGCTGGTGGTTTTCGTGCGTTTCTGGAACCCAGCTGAAATTTTCACGAGTCACAAAACGTTGGAAAACCGCCGTTGGGTGCTGCTTGAAATTGACGAACCTGATCTCCGTTCTCTGTCAAAGCGTCTCGGCTTCACAGAACCCGCTGCCACTCGCAATCGACGAAAGCTCTAGTCTGTTGAGTTCGTTTTACTACGTGTTTGTAGTCTGTAATCTTACTACGACCTACAGCGACTGCGTTAGAAACAGCCGTGAAAGCAGTGCACTGAAATGGTCTGAAAATAAATGCACAAGTCGAAGGGAGTGTTACGCAGAACGGTGACATTGTTCGCAGGGACAAGACCGGCGTGAAAGCCAGGTTCTCTCCGCGCCGAAGCTTGAAAAGACTCAAGAAGAAGCAGCAGCAGAGCAGCACGTCACCAGCGAGAGATGCGAAAGATCCACAGGGAGAACGCCATCGGTAAGCGCCTCGATATGTGCGAGTTGAAACAGACCGNAATTGTTGCCGGGAGACAAACAACTTTTGCCAGGCAGCATTTGTAAAAGCNGACCACGCCTNTGGAGGATTAACGTGTTCAATAATATTGACGCTTTGAAATGGTCAGCTGCAGTCCCTCCTTTCATGTCTCTGACCGGATCGGGGACTTTCCTTCAAATGTAAGTGGAGATGAAAGGAGGCATTTTTCAAAGGTTTCATTCAATCAGTTTTTAACATTCAAAAAACGTTAAAATTGCAGTAAACCTTTCACAGATCCCATTCCATCATCACATGTTAGCCCAATGGTTCCCAAACTGGGGGTAAATTACCCCCTGGGGATAATATGCGATTCTTTGGTGGGTAAGCCGGGGAACCAAAATCACACTGTTGGTCTGTATTATGAGTGATCACTGCAATAGATTTTGACCTGAAATGCGAAAAAATTTTTTAAGGGTAATAATAAGACATAATCAGTACCTTGATTTGGGTAACCGCTCGAACAAGTTTGGGAACCACTGTGTTAACCCTTTCAAGAAAAATGCATTAAGCTGCTGTCCTTAAAAGCGTTACTTAAACTGAATCTCTCGGACAATAAAGCATCAGTTTGGGATCAGTGAAAATCTTAATACGTGGTGTTGANACGGTCACATATTAATCGCAAGAACAGTTTGGTTCAAAAATAAATCAAAAATATAAGAATAGTATGACTTCAAACCAACATGANGTTTCTACCGCGATTTGACTGAATCATTCGTTGAGCACCAGGTGGCATGACCTTACCAACATTNAAGCAACANTGAACATAAACTGCAAATACCGACGTAGGCATTGTTATGTTGTACTTAATTGAAATCTAGCTGCATGCTGTTGCTTTTTTCGTCTGTGATTCTTATTTAACAAAAGACAAAAAGGCCGATATCTTGCTTTGCTCACTTGTAAAGCAACAAGACTTAGATAAAGGGTTGGGCACTACAATGTTGCATAGGCCATGTCTTGACGGTTACGGTTTACTAAATACATCTTCGTATTTGATGTTGATTCTAAACGGCTGGTTGACAATGACCTACAGCANGGATGTCAAANAAACGACCCGCGGGCCAAAACCGGCCCGTTGCGAGGTTGAATCCGGCCCGCGGGATGGTTTTGTAAAGTAAAAACTTCTTTGTTTGCTTAAGAAGTTTATCCAGTTATACTTCGATAACTGGTGACTAGATTTCAATTACTTAATCTTAACGCAATTGCATATATTTTATTGTTTTCCACTGTTTTCTCACGTGAAATTTCCCCGTTTTCTGCATATTTCCTTTTGCATGT
>JGI24158J21664_10014669_pt1 | contig 10268 bp, 6 predicted proteins | sample Ectturendosymbi3_FD_21664 | JGI IMG/M metagenome (IMG submission 21664) | reverse complement strand
AACAGTTTTGCTGCAGTTGAAAATATTTCCATGTGATTCTGCATAAGCCTGACACACAGACAAAAGTTCTCTTCGCAACATTTCCGAAAATGAGAACATTTCAGTTCAAGATGCAGAGCGAACGATCAGGACAGAGTAAAAATTAGTATTCTCATACAAACACCTGGTTCCGTACGCAGCAACTGTAGCCATGGCTTTAGTGTGACAGATGCATAGGCTAGCCTACTACAGTAGTAAACCTGCCTAATTTTCGTCTTGTTTTAGCAAATTCTTTCGAGCCCTATGCGTCTAGCAGGTGCATGAATTTCTATCACGAATGAAGATCTCAAACTTGAAAAATAGCCTATTTCAAGGTTGAGGGGATCTTTGAATTGTACCATTTCGGGCATAACGGATCAGGTGTCTTGTGCTTTTGGCGCGTAACGGATCAGGTGTGTCTCGGGTAAAACGGCTTTTTCTGGCATCCATGAGTTGTGTGAAAGTTTTTAGAAGTAGGTGTAAGCCTGTGAGCTTTCAGGAATTGCACTGGTTGCAAAAGATGGGGTCTTGTCAAGCGTCATTTGGAGCCAAAGTGGTCTAGTAGGTAGGTGCGTTCAACACTTGACTAGCACTCCTATGACACTTTTCTAAAATTTTTTTTCCAAACCGTGGTACTGGGATCAACGAGAAAGACATTAAAACATGAAACAGTCCTCAACCTAAATTTAATTAAAAACTATCAGGTTTCGAAGCGTAAATGCAGCTTAACAACACTTTTTTTAAGAAATATACTACGTTAACAATGGTGACCCGCTTTGCCCCTAACAAAAATAATCAAAAAGTCGTAGAAGAATAAGCGGTTTGACGATGCACTAACTGCTATGTCAAGATTTCTCCTAGCAATTTAAAAGTTTCAACAATTTGCACGGTTCAACAGTACCTCAATTTTATAAAGTTTCATGAGGACAAATTGAGACAAAATTTTTTCTCTGTCTAAGACAAAATAGTACACGAACAAACAAATAAAAAATGCCTTAAAAATACGAACATTTTGAACTACGACATTTCCCAAGTTTTGACATTTCTTGTATATTTGTGGTTAAATACCAATCATTTACGAAATTTTCAATCAGATAACCAGTCTCAAGATAAATCTTGTAAGGAGATAATTTACCAATTGGAGAAAGAAAAATTCCAATAAGATTTCTTAACAATGATTAGAATATAAAATTTCATCTTTATTCTTTGAAAATTTCTACAAATGTCAAAATTGCTATGCAATGCTTCGAAAATTTCGGGGGGGCAAATGCCCCAAATGCCCCCCCCCCATGGTTGCGCTCCTGGTAGAGGGTGAAATCCATGAATGCAGCTTGTACTAACTCACACAAAAGCATGTTACAGCGAAAAAATGCTTCAGACAAGCAGCTGGTTAAAAATATCAAATATCGTGAAATACCTCAAACGCATTGGTACATACACGTGATTATTTGCAAACTCAGTTTTAAAAATATATCAATTTTTACAAATATAATTTTTGATAGTAACCAACACCGATGGTCTGAAATTTTCAAGTGTATCATTTCAGTTGAAATTTAACCTTATCATTCAAAATCATGTTTCATGTAACAATAGACAAGGCGCAGCTGTATGTTTCATAGAAGCATTTGACAGAGAAAAATGAAATCGTTTTGGTAACTTGCCGGCTTACCGCTTGATTAATAATGTGCAGTAGAGCTTACTTGCAAACTATTTCGATCACCTAAAGAAGATGCCTAATTTTTTCTCCTTATATCAGCTTACTGTATGTCATAAGAATATTACCGTATGGTGACATAACCTCATGGTACGTTTTCAAAAGTTCCAGATGATATTGGAACTACCAGGACCTTGAGGGCAAACAAGCAAACATTTTCAGTCAGCAGCTTTCTGTGGCAGAGAACATAAAAGGCATTGCTGGTGAGGTCTTGGACTGAGTATACACAACGTGTGTTAATGGTCCTGGTAGTTCCAATCGTTGTGTTTGGAACACAACGTGTGTTAATTGGCGATTTACAGTTATTAGGGATGTGAACTTACTCCAGTCTCTCTGCACTTTACTAAAAATATCTTTGAGTTGTTAATAAACATAAAAAATGTAAATCAACCTGAAAAATGGACTACATAGCTGTACGCTAAATAGGATTCGAACAATGTTACCTGACTTCGGCGATATGTTTTGAAGTGGCGTGGTTGTAACAAAGGTTTGCCTCTTGCACATTGCTTTGAGTGTGAAAGTTTTACATTGCGTTACTGTGTGCACGAAGGCCCGGTTATCGTTAGCAACCCTGAACATTAAAAGGTAAGTGTGGTTTTCACTCTAAGGGCATTTTCTTTTATTACCCAACGTAGCGCGGAATTAAATATACATGTATTTGAGTATGCCTGTAAATTGAACGCTGCAACTCCACGGCATTGCAATTGCACTTGAGGTTTTGACCTTGAACTAGCTGACGACATCCATTCCTTTAATTTCAGTTGCTTCATTCCAGTCAGCATTCGCGATATTTCCAATTTCATTTCCAGTCTTCGTCGCTGAAGGTCAGCCTGCTCTTGTTGGAGCACCGGCCACAGCTGTGTTTGCTTTAATTGCAGCACAACTGTCGCAGCTGCAGGCTTGGTGCGTGGGTCTGCCGTTCGGCATGTCATTTGATTGCAGTACGCTTTGGTGGTTGAGGGCGGGCCCGTAGCCAGGTTTCAAGATTTGGTGGGGCACAATACATTTTTAGGGGGGCACGATTTTTGCTCTTACTATATGTTTAAAACAAATTTTTCTGGGCGCGACAAAATTTCGGTGGGCACAAAAGAAATTTAGAGGGCACTGCCCCCGAATGCCTCCCTGTGGCTACGGGCCTGGGTTGAGGGCGGCCTCCGAGGATAGCAAAATGTATTGTGTGAGAGCTTTCGGTCAAAAACCTCGGACGAGTTCATAGCGCTGAGAGGCAATGCAGGAAGCAAATCAGAAAATACCATAAGAGAATTTTCTTGCGTTGTTTTTGTTTTGTTTCCACTGACGCCATGGCATACGTAAAGACATCGTGTTATACTGTGATCATAAACCTTTGGTTCACGCTTTCTATTCACCAACCGAAAGAGCTAACGCTGATGAGGCTCTCCAGCTTTCTTTCATCGTTGAAGATTTTTAACCACCAGGGCAAGGTTTTTCTAAGCAATGGCAACTGCAAAATAAACTCAATTACCTTGGCTCGACACACACTGCTGTAAGAGCTTACTTCCAATGGAAAGATGGCTATTGTGAGCGTTTAAATCGCTCTTTGAAAACCTCTTTGCATGCATAACTTCATCCAGAGAATTGGGTTACTGCTGTTCTCATGGTCTCTCTTTGTCTGTCTATTGTACATCACGAAGATTTCGGTTCATCATTGTCTCAAATAGTGTATGGCAGGCCTGCACAACATAGGACCCGCGAGAGCTTTTCTTGCGACCAGCGGGAGCTTTCTCAAATGCAAAAAACGTTGCAAAAGCCCGACTTCAGATAATCAACAACAGAAGCAACTCGATCCTCGCGGCAAGCTTCTAAAGAATTTGCCCGCTTTCATATTTTTACGATGATTAGAACTTGCACACAAGCGTACCTATATTTATCCATAGTTGTAAACCACACACAAGGCCTCAAGAACGGCGTCCCAGAGGAATCCATCATGGCACCCCTTCTCTTCAACATCTGCATCTCTGATCTGCCAAACACCGTCCCAGACAGTATGCACACGCTGACGATCTAGCAATCATGCATGCTGATGGGGACTGGCAGACAGTAGAAGGGGTGCTGAGCAAACAAAGACACGGCTACCGCAAGTGAATACCTCCAGACCTGGAAGCTAAAGCCAAGCACTACAAAAAACGGTGTCGGTGGTCTTCCACCTCAATAATAAGTAAGCCAAACGTGAGCTGAATGTCAACCAAGACAAAGCAATCCTGCCCTTCTGTTCCGAACCCAAATACCTTGGAATAACGTTGGACAGGTTGCTTACGTATCACCCACACCCACGGGCGTCCGCAGGGGGGGAAACGGGCATTTGCCCCACCGCTGGAAATTGAAACTAAGCACCAAAATTCTTAATAAAACAGCAAGTTAGCAGCTCATTTCCGATCTGTTGATTAAATTTTTGCAATGTCTCTGTATTTTACGGTATGACACTCACACTGCACAACAGCCAGGTTCACTATTCTGGTGTCATACAGTAGTGAGCTTGCAGTTCACTTGTGTCCACTCCTTTGCGTGGCCAAACTTGGAAGCGAATTTTTCTGGTGTTCGTCTTTATTGCGTAACTACATAATGGCAGCAAATTTTCAAAGGCTCGCTTCAAGTTACGATAGAAGGCGTATTACCGCCTGTTGCATTTGAACAACAACTTTTCAGCCATTTTCAATCCACAAACAATTGATTACGTGAATGGCTGTTTGAAGATTGCACCAACAGAACAAGCAAGTGTTTCTAGTTTGAGTTTCTAATCGTTTTCTCTTCGGTGCAGTTTATCACTGCAACATTGACCATGAGGGCATTTTCAATTTGTTGCAGGAACGCTGAAAGAAGAAATAATTAAATAAATGTTAGGTTGATTGGTCTAAAATACTCCGTGTGTGATATCGTTTTCAGCTGTTGAAGAAAGTCTGATGATTTTTTGTGTGACATTTTCCAGGCTTCAGCATGATCTATTTTAACGATCTTGCAAATGATGCGAAGGTTTTTGGGTGGTAAAGTAGATAACTAAATCATTTCAAGCAAAACTGCAAACTTCGACAAAAATTTAAAATTTAGTGAATCTGTTTCACATCTAGTGAATTGTTTTGTGAATCGAGTGATTTTTGTAGAGAAGCCTGTGGCAGCACTGCTGTTGAACGCAGACATCGTGGAAGGCAATGCAGCAAGACAGTGAGTGGCTTGTGATAACGGGAAGCCACGTATTTTCATGTTGTGTGAAAAGAAGAACAAGTGAATCTGTAGCCATGTGCGTCCGCAAGGAGGGAAAAACTGGTGTTTTCCCCCCTTTAAATTTGGCCGAAAAACTAAAAATATTTAGAAAATCTGAAGACAGCAGTTCAATTTCGATTATTAGTATAATTCTTGCGGTAGCAGTTTATTTGCCGGTATGACACACTGCACAAGAGCTAGGTTCACTGTTCTGGTGTCATGCAGTGGTGAGCTTGCAGTTTACTCATGTGCTGCTACTTCGCTTGCAGATGCAGAGGCATGTTGCAAAGCTTGTGAGCGGATTGTTCGATCGTTACTCTTTATTGCGTAGCAATAACATGGCCTTTCAGTTTCATTTCATACACGAAAGCAATAAGTTGAAAAATCTTATACACATAAAGACAAACAGAATCATCTTCGGCGCTTAAGTATAGTCTATAAACTAACATGCACGTGTGGGTCAAATTACAGCACGTTGGACAGAACCGCCGAAATTTAACAACCCGAATCAAGGAACACAATTTTATCAATGTTCTGAAATACCATGCTGACAGCAAATCTTCAAAAGTTCACTTCAAGTTACGGTCGTAGGCGTTTTGCCACATATGACTGTTGAACACAGACATGTTTGGCATGCTGCGAGACAGTGACTGCTGATAACGGTAAGCTTTGTAGTTTTGCACTGCGCAGTATGAAAAGAATCATGAATGATAAAGAAGTATTGCTGCGCCAACGAAGCGCGATTTTCGCGATTTCTACCATGGCAGGGGGTATTTTCGTTATGGTATAGAAAGGGCAAAATGTTGTGTGAACGTGCATTTGCACTGCATCGTCAGCAACATGGAAAGGATAAGCAAAATGTCGAGTTTGCCCCACCCCCTGGAAAAATTTCTGCGGACGCCCATGCCCACACCTCGAGTCACTTCGCAAACAAATGACCTCGCACCTTGCACTCTTGAAACGGCTTGCTGGCTCTGGCTGGAGTGCTGCAGCAAAAACGTTGCGAACAGCCACCCTTGCCCTGGTCCACTCAACAACAGACTGCGCTCCAGTCTGGTGCCACAGTGCTCACACCCACTTCATCATCAGGGGCGGATCCAGCCAGTAATTAAAGGGGGGAATTCCAGGAATATTTCTCAGCTAGGTTTCGACACGGGTTCATACTGTAAGAGAGATGAAGTAGGCTGTGCTTCACAACACTGCTGCGACAAAACAGTGGATGGGAAAATGACCTTATGTCGCGAATGCTATTTTCCGAAATGTACTAAATCACGGTGAGTAAAGTTACTATTGCAGGTTTCAGGAAGGGCGATCACCCCAATTCCTCCCTGGATCCGCCCCCTGCTTATCATCAATGACGCCTTGCGAATTGTGACTGAATGCCTGCGTCCTACACAAGCAGATTGTTTTTCTATGATCGCAGGTATCCAACCTGCTGAGCTTCGTCGCCAAGGAGCCACACTGTTACTAACACGCCGTGCCATGGCACCTGGTTATCTGCTCTGCTCAGCGCTCACTTGTCCACCGTGTCGGAATGCACGGCATCTCAAATCGACACCCATTTGTACCCGCCGCACAACAACTTGTCAGTTCAACTGACAACAACAAAAACAGAAGTGCAGCTCTCTGGACGGATCATCGATTTAATCCGGAGTGGTTGGACAACACCACCAGACTCCGCACTTTCAGCCACGGTGGGCACACCTCCCCAAGCGGACGTCAAAAATTTCCAAGGGGAACAGAGCTCTTACGCGCTCTACAACATGGAAAGTTTGATCAATGAGTTTACCAATCATTACATTTGTTTTTACAACTTATTTAATGTCATTGGACTTGAAACAAAGGAAAATTACTCAAGGGAGTAGTGGTAGAGGAAAGGTTACGAACCACTTAACCAATTCCACCATGCCACAGTAATTAGTAATGTAGCCAATACTGTCAGCGCGTGGTCTGATGAACCATATAGCAGAAAAAATAAGGACAATTGTTATGGATGAAGTGAACTATCACGTAATTGTAATGCAAAGTTCACGAAAGGTTCCCAAAAAGTGACGGTTCCTCGACACCGGCGATAATCCAGATTCCCACCAAAACATAAATATTTCTTTTTGTCTCATTTACAATGGTTCTTGAGATTTTCATACATTTTCAATCTGTGGTGTTTGCGTTAAGTTGACAACAAACAACCTAAAAATACAAACACATAAATAATCTTAGTTGTGCAGGTAACAGTGGCGCAGTGGTATTTAGTGTCGTGCGGGGCCGACCTCACAAGTGCCGCCCTTTCCACATCTTACATTTCCTTACTACACCAATTTAAACTGAAAGATCATATTTCCTGCTTAGTGAAGATATAAGGAAAATTAAAACATCATGAATATCAAAATTAAAAACTCACAAACTAAAAGTGGTTTTGTTTTTCATTCTTGATTATGAGTCTCACTTTTTCTGCTTCTTCGCCGCTTTCCTTCTCATCTGCTCTTTCTATTTTTTTGCCTTCGTTGCACATGCATATATGGACCCGGGATATTCTGTTAAAATGTCTTCCTTGTTGGCTTCAGTCTGCGGTAAGCGGCACCACTGAGCTTTAATTGTTTACACATTCTAGGTCACCTGTGCGCAACCTGTGGCCATAAGGCCGCATGCGGCTTTAAATAAAATTTATATGGCCGTGTACATTGTATTAAAAATATATGTTGTGGGGGCTGTGAATTAAACTAAACTCTTTGTCTGCTGTGTATGAGGATACTTAGCTCTTTGTCTGCTGTGTATGAGAATACTAATATACCCGTCTTTAAGAAAAACGAAGTAAATAAACTGCATAGGCTTCATAATCAATTTATTATTCGAATCTCTGTAATGTAAAGAATGTGTCATTGTTCACTTCCCGTGTCAGTAGTGATTTAGTTCTCTCCAGTGGTTCTTAACCTTTTTTTACATATCTTACCCTTGTATCAAACAAGATTTCCGGATTTACCCCCAATTCACTCAATGGTGCTCGTTTATTAAAAATACGAAATTTAAGAAACTTACAGTTCAGAATGATTTATAAAAATTTACATTTGCTGCAATTTATGGTTTAGTAAATTTACCCCTTGGAAGATGAAATTTACGCTCATAGGTAAATTTACCCCAGGTTAAGAACCATTGCCTTAAGACTATACAAAAGCCTTCAAATGTTAACTCCGTCGCTACTTGCGCAGGGCTTTCTTAGCGAGATCCATTAAAACAAAATTTGTCAAATAGGCTTATAACCGCATCTGGTTGAGAAGTGTTGACTTGCAGCCTCCATCGTGACTTGCAAACTTGGTCTAGCTGTTGGCTCGGGCATCTTTTTATTACGCGTGCATAGCGTTATTCCTTCCTTCGTCCGTTAGAAACACATGTCTGTTAAGATGAATGGTTCTCAACCTTTTCGCTGAAAGAAGTCAAATCCAGACTTACAAGTTTGTTACGGAGAGGCACTAAAAATGCCAACACAATTTTCAGTTGACACGTTTTGGATTATTGCAGAACAAAACGTGTTACACAAAATTTTAGAGCTTCTGTTGAAAGACTGCTGAGGACCGCACAAAGGGTGCTTGGGAGCTGCATGCGGCTCTCAGAACAGTAGCTGAGTAACACCAAATCCTACCACGTAGGACATCCCCGTTTTTATTTTTAAGTGGGGATTATAGTGCCTTACGTTCAAGGTAATCGCTCTGAACAACTTCATTCACTACAGCCATTGCAAAGTTGCGCAACTGTTTCGGCTAAAAGTATTTTTATAGCTTTTCTCACAATTTTTATTAAATACATTTTTGCTCTTTGGTTAGGGTTTCTGTCTAAAGTTCATCCACTCTGCATTATTGAAATGAGACCTTTTTTAAATTTCTCATGCTGAAATGACTTTGGCAATGACTGCAAATGTTAAGTGTACCGTTGAACAAAGAGTCTAGTCTTTTATGAAACCCACATTGCTTATCGGCTGACACTGATGCACTATTACTTGCAGTTTTAAGCATTCAATGTGAGCTCTAAATTACCCACGCAAGCACGCCAATTGCAGTGTCTCGCTCAGTGGCGTAGCTAGAGTGTGCGCTGCCTGGGGCAGCCCTTGGGTTTGGCGCCCCGAAGCGCATAAAAATACATGTTGCACAGTGACTGGCTCTTAAAGCTTTGTATATATATTAAGTAGTTCGTAAACCATTATAATAATACAGTACCCCACATACTCAAGTACGGTATGCTTTAAATGCACACCAAAAACGCAAACATTGTAAGTAACAGTCAAACAAAAAGCAAAAATGTCATATAGGGAAAAATAGTAAAAAAGTGTAAAAAATTAGGACCATCTATATTTTTGAAATGAAAACTGCAATTTCCTACACAGTAACTTTTCTTGCCTTTTTTTTGGCAAATTCTTCAATGGCAGTGTCAAAATTTATAATGTCTGTCAACTGTTGCTCAAAAGACAGTGCAGCAAGATTTCTCAACCGCAAAGTTAGATCTCAAGTAATTCTTGATTAGTTTTAGTTTCGAAAAACTCCTCTCACAGGTAGCAACATTAACGGCGATTGTGAGGAAAATCCGCAGCATTATTACTACATTTGGAACAGAGTTCCAAGGTTATACTTTTGAATGAACTGCAAAAGTTCAATGGGGCCTTCTTTCTCTACTGTTAACCAGTGGTGTACAGGATCCGGATTTTGGAGTCCAACCTACCGGATATTGGGAATTTTTTGGATTAGGATTGGATATCGTTTCCTCTTCAACCGGATCTGGATCCGGGTTATCCAAATGAAATAAATTGTGTCCATAGAGAAAACTTGAAATTGATTAATAGTTTTATGAAGAAAAAATACACCTTGCTTACACCCATCGTGGAAAGTACATATTTCCAAATGATATTGGTTAAAATTCATTTTTCCATATTCTCTCGGTTCATTGCAATATTCCCTGCCGCTCGGGATCCTAACTTTCAGGCCGAGGAAGAGGACATTTCAACTTTCAAGCAACATGCACTATAGCTTAGAACTGTGTGAAGATTGAAGATAAAAATGATTCCATTGTTTTGTCATGACGCAGCCCATCGTTGTCCAGACGAATCTTGTTTCATCTTTGAAATGCATTTGCTAGTAGATCATAGTAAAATAATGGTGTATAAGGCATTACTAAAGCGTTTTTTCAGCGTTGAAGTTGAACCAAGTACCAGTTTCTGTCTGAACAGCATAGCTGACTAGAAGTCTAACTCGAAGTTGCCTTACCTAAAAATTAAGTAATGAGCATGGTGAAAATGTATTGACTTCTTGAAATTGGAAGTCAGTTTTGAAAGAGGTTG
>JGI24158J21664_10014668_pt1 | contig 10268 bp, 7 predicted proteins | sample Ectturendosymbi3_FD_21664 | JGI IMG/M metagenome (IMG submission 21664) | reverse complement strand
AACCGCAGCCCTATCATCCCAAACATCCCTCAATATTTCAACATTAAATTCGTCTGCCACAGTGAAATGAATTGAGTAAACAATAAGATTAAGAATGCAACCTCCGTTCAGTCATGGTCGATCGGATATAATTTTAAATGAAACAAAAGCACGCTCTGTCGCACAGGTGCTGCAGCCGGGTAATGACACGACATGCATGCGCAGCAAACGCGTTAAACTCGGGAACAAATTTCATCTAAAGTTCGGTTTTCCGCAAATGGTTTTTAAATTAGCGGGAGTGCCGCACTCCCGGCCTAAATTGCTGGCGTCTGGCGCAAACTCGCACTCGGCGCCTTTGAAAAGAACTGTTATCATCAATGAATCAGCAACGAGACACCGCAAGGGCGACACAGCCGAATCTGATCGCAAAATGTTTTGCTAGGAATTCTGCTTCTTTCTAGCCCGTAGGCTAGGATCGCATAAACTTAACAATGTAATCTTCTGGCAACGTCAGCCATCAACGTTCCTTCTAATATAAGGTGCGCAATTGCGCAAATGCACAGTACTATCAGAACATTTGCGCAGTGAACACTCATTCTCGCGTACTTGCAACATTCCAAATTTAATATCTTAGTACAGGGGTTCCCAACCTTTTGTTTACCATGTACCGCTTCAGCATTCTGACAGATGACCATGTACCCTTTCTGCATTTCAACAGATAAGCATGTACCCCTTCAGCATTTCGACAGATGAACATGCACCCCCAAAATCTCATATGAGAAAATATTTTATCATGATTATTCATAGATATATTTAACAACAAGCATATAATGATTTTTGAAAATAATATTCACTGATATGCGTATAAATATTTGGAAATAAATATTATGTAAATATATATTTTTCTTCTATTGCCAACCTTAAATGTACCCCCTCGGATAGGCAAATGTACCACTGGGGGTACATGTACCCCAGGTTGGGAACCCCTGTCTTAGTATATCGCACAGCCCTCTTACTGCTTGAAATGCTTCACTGATTTTGTGTCTGTATGGTTGCGCAATTGCATGCACACCAAAACAAACATTTGCTCAGTGCAAAATTTTCTTAGCGGGAACACTGCCAACCAGCATATCTGACAATTCAAAAATACGATTTGCTTCACATTGGCTTTGACTAGGTTAATTAGCTTAACGCACTGCCCGCAAAGTAGGCTACACGGTCTGAACTTCCGTTCTGTACAGTAGTACGTCTTCGTCAAATCGCGGATACGTGCAACTGCTGAATCCACCGTTGTTTCGACAAAATACGCTTTACCATCTCACACAGAAAACACTAGGCTAGCGTACAAAGCAGAAACGAATGATGATATGAACTTATAGCAGAAGGCGAACTTGCAAACAACAATCTTGCAAAAATATTGAAAAATATGAGAATTAATTCTTACAATATGAAAAGCGCTTTCAACATCAAATTTGTGGAGTGAATACCAAGCATCAAAACATTTTCTGAATCCATTAAATCTGATGTTAAAACATCAAAAGTGCCGTGTCTGGTTATCATTTCTCTGTGACATACGTAATGCAACAATGGACGAGTTCTCATGAGAATTGCTTATTCATTGTTACATAACACGCCGCACGAAGCAACGATTGTGCCAGCCTAGTATGAAAACAATTGGAGCTTTCCGTGACGCATGCCTCGAAAGGTTGCCTTCCGTCAGTATAATCACGAAGATTGCTTTCCAAAATGCTTTTTCTGCTGTGTTTACCCTTGAATTACAAATGGAGGAAAAAGTTGTGGTTAGGTATAAAAAGAAGTCATTTGCGACTAGAAATATTGCGGACAAGAGAGAAATTATACGAGCAGGAGGGCCGACCACCGCATTGAAAACTAAAGTTGACACGCGAACATTCCAGAAAAATTTTTAAGATTGAATATGCATGTAGGGTCATAGAGAAGCTATGTCTGCTCACCATTTCTGTAATTTCAACTAAAAGTTAATCAGTAGCAGACAAATGGTGGTTATCATAATTTTAAAGACTTGCTAAGTGACTGTAAGCACAACAGTAAAGAACTGAGTCAACAGTAAAGAACTGAGAACTGAGTCGAACTGTGTCATCATAAAATTTAAAAGCTTTCGGATAGCACGCCATTGTGACCATGGGTGCAATTTGGTGGGGGACACGGGGGACGTATTTCCCACTTTTTCAGGTGGGGGGATATAATGTGCCATGTCCCCCACTTTTTTCTCTTTAGGATTTGTATTTGGAGAGGTTTCAAAAATAAAAGTGATGTTTGTTACGTTTTGGTGGGAGAGCTTTATATGTTAGATGGTAGGCCATACATAGCTGAGTTGATGTTGAAACAGAATTTGGTNTGGTATCACTGATACTGTTAGTTTATAAATTTTAGCTTGGATAAAATGATTTTCAGCATTTTTCAAGTTTGTAGTGACCGTCAAAGAGGTTTAACTGCTTCTGTCAGACATTTTCCTCTGTGTGGTATATTGTCAGAAAGGCTATTTTCTTGTAACAGTGAGATTATTACAGCTGCACATGTGAGAGACCACAGTACAGCCATGATTTGTTCCATGCAGAAGTGTAGCTGGCTTTGCAGTAACGTTGGTTGTTACGTATTCAGAATGGGAGAGCGTAAAATTTAGTGATTCTAGTGTACATAATGTTAGAAGGTTTGATTTTCAAGCAAATCTCTGCAAAGCTTTTGCCGAAGACAAAAGCAGCACTATTGTGGAGACGTAGTTTTGGGATGGGAAGTTTAGCAAAAGACTGTTTTCAACCTTTAGTGAACAGGATTTCAATCAAAACGTTGAAGTAATCTACAATATTTGCCTAGTTCAGGGCTTCTCAAACTATGGATCGCGACCCCAAATGGGGTCGCGAAATGTAATTTTGGGGTCGCGAAATTAATTGGCTTGAAAAATCAGATATAAACGCTTTTGTAAACTATTGGGACGTTTACACGTGTCATTGACATCCAGACTATCAATCAAGGGGTCGCCCAGAAAAAACTTTCTTAAAATGGGGCCGCAGAACAAAAAGTTCGAGAAGCCATGGCCTAGATGTATATTGACCTACAACTCAAAACCGAGGGACTAGACTCGGAAATAAAGATAAAATACACATTTATCCTCACTTCTTGTAATGTCGCCACAATGGTGACCAACAAATCCAAAAGATATCTTTCCTTGACTCTTACACTTTGTGCTTGTGCTGAATGCATTGGCTCGTAAGTCATCTGATTTACTTTGAGTTACTAAACACACAATGCAGCAATGTTTTCATTCAAGTGCGAAACATTTGCTTTACAAATACGTCAAAAAAATTCGGTCAAGTGTTGCAACATCTTCTGTGATCGGTTTTGTTGGACACACTTTTCGTGTTGTTGGTGAAACTTGGTACTTTTTCTGCCGATTCACCGTTGTGCATTTTGATTTAATCTCCAATATATTTTTGTGTGGTTATGCAAGTAGACCTCCTAGAATGAAACTTTTGACATGGTGCAAACAGAGTTATAAGTCTGGCAAGGCTTTTCGGGCCGGGCTTGGGCTTAAGTTTTTCAAAATATTTCGGGCCAATATCAGGCCTGGATACAAAACTTTTTATAACATTAAGAGTAACGGCTTTTTCTTTCGTGACGAAGATTTGTTGTGCTCACCCCGGTAACTTCTGTGAGTGAAGTGATTTGTGATTTTTCTTCAGCTAATTCTGTTTGCAAACACAGCTGCTTTCTATTATTCTCTGCTGGGATTAGTCTCACACTGTTTTTGAGAAGGTGACAACGGTGAGGAAATTAGCACGAGATGGCGTTGCGTCGAAAAGATTAATCACTCACTCGATTCTTGGCTTGTTTTAAGAACCTTACAACCCGGCTTTACATATCTGTGGAGCTATCCTAGAAAGTTGCTTTTATGCCTATAGCGCCATCGTAGATAGTTTCGTGATAATTTCTTTTTTTCGTGAAAAACATTATATCCTGCAGTATTATCGTTGATTAACATGCTACGTTTGTACCAGATTATGCCAATGGTTTGTTCAAGGTGGTTGCTATTTTCGGTGTGATAACCGTGAAGGTTACCTTCAAGTACACCTGCACACAACGTTTTTTATTACTCTGCAGTTGCGCATATCTTAACTCCCTCGGTAAATTTGGCTTTCAGATCTAAATCTGGCTTCAGTAATAAATGGCGAGCTCGAGCCGGGTTCGGGCTTGTAATTTCGGGCTCCGGCCGTGTTCAGGCTTCAAAATGAGGTCCTTTTACAACTCTGTGTGGGTATGAAGGCAGGGGCCAAAAGGGGAGATTGAAAGAATATATCCTCCACCCACCAACAGTAAAAACAGATTGAAATTATTTTGTAAAGCAGACTACACTAATTTTAGGCAAAATGTTTTGCTGCTGACAAGAGGACATCAATGGAGATTTGGTTAGAGGTGGGACTGCATGCATGATGCCCAGTAGCATTGAAAAGATTTGCAGCTTTTTCAAAAAACGGAAATGTACAAGAAAAATATTTATTGTCTTTGTGACATTAAGCGACTTGAACAAGACATCAAATCGCGCTGTAACCCACACTTATAAAATGCATGAAAACTGAATTGTTTTACTGTAAGAGTGATACGCACGTGCGACCAATGCGATTCAGCATTTTGTGCACTCCAACTGACAGCTCTGAGAAAACCTAGTTGATCTTTTCTACTATATTGCTGTGCTTGTTTACATCCAAATACGTATTAATGGAAACGGGCTGAACTACAGTAACGTGTCTAACAACAAAATTAAGTATATCAATGTGTAAATCATCTGCAAAGACAAAGCAAAACACAATTAATGTTGCTCTCAAAACACGTCTATAAATAGGATTGGGAATCTGTATGTGTAAATCGTCACTTCTGCATCGACCCGATGTCTATATTGGCTTCCCACCAAGCTGTCCCCCACATTTTACAGCAAAATTGCGCCCATGATTGTGACAGCTATAAATGAGTCTGCTAAACAAGAGAAAGAATTGTGTGAAAGTAGTTGAAGATAATGAAGAATATTTAAAACAGTTAACACATGCAGTGTGATATCTGTGTAAACAAGAGTTACTTTTACGTGGAGATGATGAAGGAAGCGATAGTCTAAGCAGGTAGAGGGAATTACTGTGAGGAGCTGCACGACAAGATTTTTCGTGAGTTAGCCTTCAAAACAAGACGACTAGAGTTAATGTATAAATAAAGACCACAATGGTTACGTTAGAATTTTGTACGTAGTCATCTTGCATATTTATCAGTGCGTTAATGATTTTGCCATGTGCATTAATTAAGTTTCTTGCATTTCTATGATTTTTTTATATAGACTATATGCAAAATGTATACTGAGCCCGAGTGACTCTGTTGACCTGGAGTCGCCCCTGGTATACTGCAGTCTCATTTGGCTAAAGCTTTGCGTGGTTGAACTTTGCTTTGTTAAGCTTTGCGTTGTAAGCTTTGCGTAGCTCTACATTCAATTGCCTTTGCAGATATTTTATAAATAAGTACATAACGTCTAATGCCGCACTAGATAAGAAAGTGAACAAGAAACTTTTGTCTGTAGCATCAATAAGTCCATGTGTAATTATAGAGTAGATAATGTGTCCGTGATCAGTCGAAATAAACACAGGCATTGCTTCGTCATACATCTGCCAGAATATTTCATTCTGAAGTCGGGAGAACCACAGGATATAGAACTCTGGAAAAACGGAGTTACCACCACAACAAGCTGTCATTTTATGCTGATCAAAGACCTAAATCTACAGGCGTGTGAAATACCGAAGGTAGATACGGAAAAGTGAATCATCATACGGATAATCACGCGGCTGCGGAATATCGTTTTGTCAAGACATACCCCAGTTGGAACACTACAGATTGTCCAGCGGTTGTTCTTGTAATTCGATGTCCGCCAAATCGCGATCCGACCATGCGGTGGCCTGTGTAATCAGCATGGCCAAAACTTCCAACGAGGGGCAGGAAGTGTGGACACGGCAAGAAATGACTGAATTTGTAAGAAAAAAAAGGAAACAGTGCATAATACCATTGAGCAAAGCGGTAACAACAAACATCGAAAGAGACTTATTCCGCATATTCATACTACATAAGAAAACGAAAGAAGGTCTCAAGACATGGCGCGCACCGTATTGGGAACAACGTGTACTCTTTTCCATGCTAAAAATATCTGAAGTGGAGGAGGCATTGTTTTTTGTTGAAACAAAGACATCCAAACGACTAGTAAAAAATGTAACGTTTTCCATTTCAGGCCGTCATTTAACATTCAACATATATCCAAAAATAGAAAAATCGATTACATCTTTACCGGCGGGAATGTTGCTGGGATACTTGGGAGTGAGACATGATTAGCACATTCAGGAACAATTGAAGTAGAATATCTCCCGCACAAAGGCGTACACAAGGGAGGTTTGGGGTTAAACCCCCACCCCTTGAGCTTGATATTTTACAAAAACTTTATTACTTGCGCAAAGGATTAATTATTTTCGCATACTTTTGCTGGTTAATTTGTCGACTTAATGCAAATACCTCGGAATGAATTTGCATGCAAATTTCAAGTAACATCGTTAAGGTTCCAAAAATAAATAATTAGGTTTTGGTGGAAATCTGCGTTATGGTCTGCGTCCAGAAACCATCTCACCTCTTTTTACAGACTTTCGTCCACTACGCATGTTTAAGATTGTGTTCCGCGATAGTTCACTTTATCCGAAACAATTACCTTCATTTTGTATGCTATGGCTGAGTAGCGCAAGTGCTGATCGCATTGGCTACATTGCCGATTTCTGTAACATGATGGAACTGTTGCACGAGCTCAAAAACAGCAGTTGCTAACACAGAAGCATTCAGGCATTTGATAATGTCTCAGCAGGGATAAAGGAAAACTTAAAGTTTGCTGGACTTCTATAAATAACAAAAAATCCAAAGTTTTTTTGCGTACTTTGTGCGCATTCTCAATTCTTGTGTAGCTTTGCAAGATTTGATCTTGCAAGCCGGGGTGTGCGTTAGCCAGTCCAGCCGCACACTTTCTATGCTCGACTGCTCGTATTCGACAAGACATTAGCGCAGCCTCATTGTGCAGTTGTAAATTGCTCTGACGCATTGATGAGTGTTTTATTTCCCTGTTTTAATGCGCAGCCTGTTATTTTGTTATTTTTGCAGTTATGAACTGCTGTGTCGTAGCTTTGAGTTTATTTTCCTCCGATAGCCTAACCTGGAGCGCTGATAGTGTACATGCAGTGTAATGACACTTAAAATAAGTGGATGTAGAAAAATATGCATATGATTTCAACAGACCTCGCCAAAACGTAGGCTTGGAAACGTGACTATGACGTCAAACTGTTATGTCACAAANAGCGCACCCTAAATACTAATGACCGCCATACGCCACTGAATGAAACCCCTCCATGAAATTTTTCTGCGTANACCACNGCTCCCATATAAGTGGTTATTAGGTAGTAGGTACGATTTCAAACTATTTTTCAGGCCGGAGGAATGTGGAGGTCAAGACCTCAACCTGACATATGTGTGTAAAAGCGAAAAATTGCAAGTTAGCAAACTCTTGGTGCATGCAGAATCAAAATATTTTTATGTGATATATTTACATATGAGATACTTGTTTTTACGCTATCATCGAACAAGGTTGTATTCATGAGTGAAAAGTATCGACGTATTATGGACATGCCCGCGGGATTATCGAGCAGTAAACCAGGCGAGCAGTACATGCGACATCTTATCTCTCAGAAGTATTGCCATGGAGGTTGTCGTTTGGCGAATGAACCTGAGCAGGCAATGCTTTGTAGTTAAAAACCTTGATTCTGTCATTGAAAAACGCAAACCGAATCCATAAAAAATCCCGGAAAGGCAGCCGCGATAGCGTATAAGTGAACTACCAGAGGCTGCCAACTCGAGTGATGCGGCTTACCCGTAGCTCCCCACACAACCACCTACATTGACGATCACAGTTGAAATCTGTTGGCAGAAATGCCTGGCAGGTCGGCTGTGATGCAGGTTTTCAACCGAGGGCGAAGCTCTGCCTAACGTTAGCCTGGTTCAGCCATTTTTCCACTAAGGGGAAGGAATTCTGCGTACGTTTCTGAAGAAGCAGCAGGCATGATCTCTTCTTCCTTAGTTTCTGGGACGACATAGTTGATAAAGAGGTTAGCATAGTTGTGGTAGTTGGAGACAAGGTTATGGTAGGCGGAGGTGTGGTTGTTGCAAGTGGGGGAGTTGCCAAGCAAGCAATTCGATGAACCATTCCTGCTTGAAAGGTGTCGAAGGACAACATACAACAGTGGCTCTAAAACAAAAAAAGAACAGTAAAGAACCTCAAGTGCTCTTTATTATAATAGTGAAGAACCTCAAGCATGGATCGCAGAACGAATCTCAAAGACGCTACTTGGCCAAAGAAACGTTCACCTCCACCGCTTCCCTCAAGCGCCCCGACAAAGTGCGACAAACTTTCTCCCAACAAGTTTTATGTAGCTGTTGGTGCGTTATATTTTCTTCTAGCAAGTTGCCTTAGACTTGAAAATAGAAAATTTAGTACTTAAATTTTGGTTCTGAAATTGAAGAAAACAAACAAACGTGAAGGCATAAAAGCGAACGATCCCTGCATTTCAGGCCTTGGCACTCGTTTTTCTCTGTTACGCAATTGCTAGTCACAAATGATAAGAGTTTGCACTTTTTTGCTTTTAGCAAAACTTCCGTATTAGTGAACGAGGTAAGACATGGTTTTCATTGGAAAAATGAATCATAACAACACAGAAAATAAATGACCTGTTTTGCTGTTTTCTGATGCTCTCAGTAACAAATTTAATTCCAAACACTGAATGAATCAAAACAAACTCAGAAGTCGCAAAAAGTAAGTAAATATGAAGTGTATTTGCTGCTTCACAAGATACTGTATATCATTTGCATTTTATTATATTACCTGGTAAATTGCTACTGATGTGAAATAACATCTTTACAAGGATGTCCGATGGTCTGGCGCATCGGCACTCGTGTTTGAAAAAAATGGCGCATGGCATGCAAAAGCTTGGCTACCCCTGATCTATGCTGTGCAAGTTACACCATAAACATGGATGTCGGAAGAATTTTTTCCAAGGAGGGAGGCAATAGTGCATTTTTCCAGGTCGTAGCCAAAAGCATTTTTCCAGGCGGGGACCAACAGTGGTGAAATTTTATTTTACCAACGCAAAACCAAGAGAGAAACATGTAGGAATGACGATGCGTAGTGGTACGAGAAATCGATTTCTTATTAAAACTTTGCTTGTTGATTAAAACTCTTCATCTGTTTGTTTGGAGACTAGTGTACTTGAATACAGATAAGAGCAAGTTTGAATCATCACAAAAAGATGAAAGCAGATCTCATTCAGCTGATTCCTCGAAAACTTACAGAAATAGTAGAGCTTTTAATAGTAGGGAAATATCAAGGCCTTCTGCACCCCTTCCGACGCCTGTGATGATCATAATTTAAGACGATAATGTTTTAACCGCAGGCATTTCTGATATCTTTGGCAATCAGGTTGGGAATGTCTAAACAAACAGCAACATTTTCTTAGTGTCTTGCTTGCAAACTTTTCGCATTATTTATTTGGTGTACAGTAGTTGCGAAAGGACTTTATAAATTAATTTGAGGTTATTGTAAGAAAATGCAGTAAACTATAATTTCAAGGAACCTTTGACTGTTCAAGTACGTGTCTGATTTCAAGAGTTTATTTTGATTGTGATCTGGCGTTGCATTTCCAGCCCTCTTTCTTGTTGCGGTTTGTTTTAACGTATGTGCGAAAATGTCGAACACAGCTTCAAGTTAAACTGCTAAAAGCCTGCCTTGTTCCTGTGCCGCTGGAGCATCATAAGCTCATTTTCGTTTCAAGGTCTATAGTATTGTGACACATTTGCCATGTTGCAGACGCGCCGTACCCATGAAATAACATGCTCATCAAGCCCAGCTGTACGAAATCCACCACAAACAGAAGCCACAGCGGAAGCAGCCGCTACCTTACCAAACACAGACGAATGTTGCAGTAGTAGATGGTACCGAATCCAGCAAAGATGGGTTTTTTTTGGACTTAATCTTAGACTTCAATTGTTTTCTTTTTCCAACTGTAACATAAAACCTAATCCGACACACTTACCTAAACACCAAACCCTAAGCCCTAATCATCCGTTTTCTCAGCGTATTTAATATGCTGAATGTTGCTCTGTGCATGCGCATATGGCGTGAAGTCAGAAATTTCGCTTGACAC
>JGI24158J21664_10014667_pt1 | contig 10268 bp, 6 predicted proteins | sample Ectturendosymbi3_FD_21664 | JGI IMG/M metagenome (IMG submission 21664) | reverse complement strand
AGACAGAAACCACGCGAAACGCGGAGAGTATGTTTTGTCAGTCAGAAGTGCCTAATGGCCGTTGCGATCTGTGTTCGTTGAACAGTGTTGTAGCTGTCTTTAGTGGAGGAGTTACAATTGTGAAAAAATTTTGTAATCTTCAATTTTTGTAATCTTGAGTTTTGATCTTAGCAACAGTGCATATTTTTTTCTTTTGTTTCATATGTCGACTTTTGCGCAGGACTGAAGATGTGTAACACACCAAACTAGTTTCCTTACGCAATAAACTGCGATCGATTCGCTTGGTGTGGGTCACTGTTGTGGCTTTACAAATAATTTTGAAAAGCATGTGACTTGCTACAGAACATACAGTTATCAAATGTGGCCCTAGAAACCTTTTTACAAAACAATACAGAAACTAAGTGCGAAACTCTTCAAAGGGGGCGGCGACACCCCACGGCATCTCTGCAAAAGGAGAGGTCCGGGGCGACCGCCTTGTTCGCTTCCCCTAATATCCACCGTGCCTATATCCACACTAGGGCAGGAAGTCTCTACAAATTTTCAAACTGATTTCGTAGCACTATGTCAGCGAACGGTAGCGCAAAGGGTGTTGGGTGCATCTTTGCTGTGAGTATTTCTGAAAATCCATCATTTTCACTGGTATAACGGTATAGCATCATTCTCGATTATTGTCAATCTCTTCGTGCGGACGGAGTGGTCGAAACACGTCTGACGTGAACGTCAGCTCATGCAGTTCTAACTAATTTCCGGTCTTCACATGACTAACAACAAATGCCAACGTATACTAAAGTACTGTACACTGCAATTTCACAAAAACTCATGTTCAAAAACTCACGCACAAAAACTCATGTTCACTAACGCATGTTCTGTATTTATGCCCTATTATATAAGTTTATTTAAAAAAAAGCGATAACATGCGGAACCTTTTTCCACTACAAAAACATAGGATTAATAAAGTTAGAGAATAATAAAACATGGTACAAAGTTTATGACATTTCTGATACAGAATATGTTGGCTTGTGAATTCATGAGAAAAACCCGCCATCAATATATTTTCCTCATTACAGACAACGGACAGGAAGAGTACTTATGTGCAGCTTAGCTCAGTGGTAGTGATGCTTATGTAGATTTTCGGTTGACTTTGCCGATACGTTTTGATCATGACAAGTTTAAACTTTCACTTTCAAAGAGTTAGATGCAACTGAAAGACGATTGTATCCTGATATTTCACCACCTTCCAACACTGCTGACAGGTGAAACGGAAACGGTTTGAATAGCTTCGTAAGGTTACCGTAACAGCCACTAATGGTTATAAGCTACGTGTTCAGGCATTTCAACCAAAAACACGCAAAAAATTATTCGCATGCAGTTTTCCAACCTGGCATTGCAAAAGTCCTCAGCAGATTCGCAGCAGTTAAAGCATTAGGGACGTTCTTCTTGGTTTCATCCCGCGATTCCGGGTGCAACTCCGTAACACCAACAAGCCACCTTAAAGTAAATGGATGGAAAAGTTGTTTTTTTTTCGCGTAAAGAACGTGGGCAACAACTTTGCAGTTTCAGTAATTGCTATAGAATGTCAACAACATCTAATATGAGATAATGTCATTAGCAAATATTCTCAATTTAAAATGGCATTGTTAAAGTTTGAAAGGTCAGAATGACATGCTGGGTGTTTGAAATGATGATTAATTGATTTTGTTTTTACAACTCTCTTTCAAGAAAACCTTAATTTACAGTTACACTTTTTTTATTTTTTTGTTTCATCATCACCATGTTTTCAGTTTCATTTTAACTGTTTGATTTACGATGGTGTTGAAGCATAAAAATTCCAAACAGTGCGAAATTCTAACATAATGGAAACAATTTCAGGTGAATGTTGTGTGCAATTAAGTTTTTTGTCAATTTAATCCATAACGACACATTTCACTCGCTTTAAGTTGTACTTCAAAGATTTTTTAGTCAAAATCACCAAGTTAAAAACTTACTCCTTGATGTTTTGGTCATGAACATCGTTAGATCTGTACGCATACGTTGTCTGCATCAGTATGCATAACAAATGCAAAACAACAGCTTTCATTACACAGCAAATTCTGGTATCAATAGCTCTTTTAGTAGTTCGAAAGATGTCTTCCTGCAAGCAAAATTCTAATCATTTACGAATGGTTTTGTCTGACTTCCTTTTGGAATTGATCACAAAAATCGATATTATAATTTTTTCTGGCTTGTTCTTGACAAGCACAGTGGCCTCTCTTTTCAAGAAGTAATTTATGAAACATGGTTCTCGCTCTGAAAGTGCCAAATTTTTTTCTTCTCTATTTTAGTAAGCAAAACGCACATACAGAAAACATTTTGTAAGCCTTCATTTTACTCAAGCGGGTAACTGCAAAGTTGAAAAGTGAACTTTCTTATTTCATGTTCTGTATTTATGTTTTCTGCAAAACACAAGTCACATTTCTCACACAATCGGGATGAACCGCGTTGTATGAAAGAAATAAGTATGGGCTACTTTTTAGGCAGTTTTGGTCCTTCTGATGCATCTAGCTACCGTGCAAAAATGTTAACTAATAATCTACAAAATTCACGGATTACACGAATTGAGCATAACAATGTATTATCCGAAAACCACTTAACTTCCTGTCTCAGTTAGATGTTAAGCACCAACTGGTTATATGTTGTCAGCTGGCTAATTCCGCACTGAACAGAGAAAAGCATACTGTGATAATGTCTCACAAGTAGCAGGCTGTGCTTAGCCGGAATTTATTACGTGGCACATGACAAAGTCCATTCCCTGGCCACCAGGTTGGCAAAATATCTAATGTGCTTGTGATGATAATAAATCGTTTTTTGAGTAATTAAGTTAGTGCTGTGCGTCCGCTCCCGACACGTCACGCTTTACTTTATGTCCCCTGCACAACGTTTCGTGCCGCCGAACATAAAATAAGTTGTGGGCTTTGTTTGTGTGGTCTTGCACGAAAATAAATGCCTCTTACTGTTCACGCCATCACTACCATTGAAGTAATGTGCTGTGAGAGTCTTTAACGCTTTTTTCTAAAATGTCTGAAAGGCATATTTCATGACACAATCTTTGGTATGGTTTTCTCGCAAAGTTTTGATCCTGAACACGTAGAACTGTACGTTGGACTTTCGAAATTACGTAAGTTTTTATCAGTTTTATTCCTTGCAGTTGTTTCACATTCTAATTAATCACAACCTAGTAGCAAGTTCCAAAGCAAGTGAAATTGATCGTGAAAGGCAAAGCATTACGGGAAGTATGCACTGTAAAGACAATCTCGCAAGGGTGAAAGTTTGTCTTGTGGTAGCTTGAAACGTCGTTAAATATGTCGCTTTTTCATAATTGCATCAGCACAGAAAATTTCGAGTCAAGAAAAAAAATTATCTTTGTAGCTGTGCACTACGTGAGCATTATTTAACGCTTTACACACAGTGAAACTACCTTCGGGCAATTTAGGTCCTATAAGATAATATAGCTCTGGTTTGATCAACAAAATTATCATGTATGTGTCACATAATAAATACCTCTCGTTTTCACCTTTAGGCGGTCAGTTAATAACTATCTTGTTATGCACTCTTTTAATCTTTGTCAGTCATGTTTGTTTATTAAATTTTTTATGTTTATACTTCACCAATTTGCATAAAACTTTGGCTGCACGATATATATATATATATATTTTTTTAAACTATGTCCAATAGTTTTCAACTATGCCCAGCACATTTTTCCAGGGGGAGGCGAAAAATTTTTCCTGGTTACGGGCCTGGATAGCACTCTGTCAGTCATTACCTAAGATTCGTGACCATAGGTGACGATGGGAGCAAAGACTGATTTAAAACCTGACAGATCTGCGGTGTTTGAAAGCACCTGCCACCACAGAGCGACAAGCTCACACAGAACTGCACTTGCTTTACCAATTCGTATATCAAGCTCCCTGTTGCACTTTCCATCATTCGTGAATAGTGACAAGACTACATCAAATTACTTGAGCTTCTCGACCTGCTGCAGTGCAGCGCCGTGCATTGTCTTGGGTTACTGGTGAGACATAATACATCAGTTTTTTATGCTGACTTTCATCACCAATTGTCGCACGCAGCGTGAAACCGATCAAAGTGGATGTTCGAACCTTGTTCAGAAAAATGAAGTAGCAACAAAACGTCATCCAAAAACAAACGGTTGATTTTGCAGCTTCCAAAGGTGACTCTTGTCGACTCAGCTGTGACTGTCTATTCAGTTCATATCAGGGGTCTCCAACCTTTTTGACACGGAAAGCTATTTCTGGCGTACCGATAATGCGAAGTGTTACCAGTTTGGTACACACTTATAAAATAAAAATTTGCTCAATTTCCTTAAATTTGTTATTAATACTAACACCTAATGATATTCATCTATGTGAAGACACTGCCCGCGTTATTGCTATTTTTGAAAGAAGCCCACGGTCGATACTCGTGATCCTTGAGAGTGACACAGTCCCCACGGGCAAACCATCAGTCAGCGAATCGAAAACCAGCATGATTTCCTGGACTTCATTTTTTCAGTGACGAGGCCAATTTCCAACTTAGTAGTCACGTTTATGAGCAGAATATGCACTTTTGAAATTAAGCTCAGCCTCATGAACATCAGTGTCGGTATCTCCCATTTAGTGTGGAGAAAATGACTGGTACGCGTTGGTCGTAATGGCATTATCGGACCTTACTGCTTCGAGGATGCTGGTGGAAGTCCGGTAACTGTGAACAGAGCGATACATTAAACTAATGAGAAGAAAATTCATCCAGGCCGTGAGGCGGAAGGGGGGAATGGACATGGATACTCTGATTTACTAGCAGGATGGAGCAAACATTGCATTGCTCCAATGCTTCACTCGAATACCTCCATCGTTACTTCCTTGGAGACAGGCTCATCTCCCGTCGCACCGACCATCCTTGTCCTGCACATTCTCCAGACCTATCCCCTGTGGGTTATCTTATGCGGAGATACCTAAAAGACAGGGTCTCTGCTAGTAATCTCCAAACTACTGGTGTGCTCAAGAATAACATTCGAACGGGGATCAGGAGAATTCCCCATGAGATGTTGGACAGGATCATAACAAACTTCCGTATGCGAGTAGCCGCAGTGATTCAGTGCCAAAGAGCTTGAATTGAGCACATCATAAACTACTGAGCTGTGCTAGCGATATAATGGTATACGAGGAAAAACTTACACCGCACATAACGTACATGTCTGTAAGACAAGCCTATGAAAAAAATTGGTAAGTGTTCTTTGATTACAAAGTGCTGCTTTGTCAAAGGTAGAATCACCTTTTTGGACCACCCTGTATAAGAGTAAATCATGTTCAAACTCCTATGTTTTAAGATTGAACCAATTACTTTCCAGCTGATGAAATCTTCCAAATCTTTAATAAAATTCACTTGTAACTTCATCTACTTTTCATCTCCCAAACTGAAGAAATGAAGTATTGTACACTTTTTTTACAAAAGAACTGTCAAGTTCCGCTGAGCAAACAGTTAAATCCATGCATGTTACTCTTCACCGACATGCTTTATCCTTTTTTGAGAAATTTTTTCATGAACATTAGAGAAATGTATCGCCCATGTAATCTTATTGTATTTGTGCAGTGATGTCTCGCTAATCACTGTTACTGCATAATTTTCTACAGTGACAGTTGTGTGATAAATTCTAATTAACAGTTCGTTACTGATTTAACTTTTCTTTAAAACAAACAACTTGCGCAACCGAACACGACTCTACTAAATTCTAAAATACACAGCAAAATTACTTTAACCATTTTTTGCTCTTCGTATCCACATGGCATATTTAGCTTAAAAATTAGCTTTTTTAGTTAAAGTTATTTCAAAGCTGTGTTTTTGAACAGCAGAAGTGCAATGTTTGATACTCATTACCCCGCTTCTCTTAACAACGAAGTAACTGCAAACAAGCGTAAGTACTATATTAAGAATTTGCAGTTTTCACCACGGGAGAAGAGGACCCTATCATTATTAAAATGCGACAAACCAGCGACACTGCAATGATGTGCTCGTGACGAACAATGACGTGCTCATGAAGAACAAACATATCAATAAGGCGGACAACGGCAAACGGTTTTCCAAAATATCGTCTTTGGCTGATGTGGGGTGTAACTCGACCTTAGCTGTTCTTCTTGCTACTGCTTGCAACAATCTTGCGGGTTTCCTGTGCTGCATCTCCGTTTTCGTATTTGAGTGTCAGCAGTACAAGATTCTCCGATTTCATACCACCTTCCCCATTGACTCCACACTGCAGATAATTTAAAAAAAGTACCAGCACAAAGGCAAAAAGTCTTGATTCAACGAATGAAAGCGCATAAAACTGAAACATCCGATCAAAATGCAAACCTTTTTCTGCTACCTCGATAGATTCGTTGACTTTTGTAGAATGTTTTAAATGGCGGCTCATCGTACATAACAAATGCAGTTTGTTTTAACACGTTTCAAAAATCTTTTTAGCGCATGGGTAGCTTACATGGCATTTGTTCGACGAAATCCGATTTCGTGTCAACTAATCGTGAGTATTCAATATTTTCAGCGACCGATCGCGTTGAGATGAAAAGTTATGCATGTCAAACGTGCAGCGATCAAAGCAGCTTATGGTCTGAAATTTGCAAATTATTTCCTAAATCTTGAAAAGATTTTGCAGAATGTTTGTCTGAAACTTTGTGCACCACGTGCTTGTCACTTTGTATTGCAGTTACCCTGCTGTCTCGCCAAATGACGTTTGGTTTCATGACATGCATTTGAAATCTGAATACTTTTTCGCTTTTCGACAGCACGATACATCTTTGGGAAGACAAGCTAAACTATAAAATATCTCAGCGTTTCACGGTGTTATGGTATACGACACGTAATGTTTTTTTCCAAACATGCTTGATCTAACACAGCGTTGTCCTTCCTGCTGCCTGAGGGCCACATGTGGCCTGCCGGGAGTGCTCCCTCTAAGAAAATTTTACACTGAGCAAATGTTTGTTTTAGTGCGCATACAATTGCGCATCCATGTAGACACACAACCGATGAAACGTTTTAAGTGTTAAAAAGGGCTATCCGATATATATACGATATTAAATTTGAAACGTTGCAAGTGCGCGAGAATGAGATTTTACTGCGCAAATGGTCTTGTTGTGTACTTCGCAATTGTGCGGTTGCCAACCTTAGAGGGAACATTGCCAGCCGGGTCTTGCCAAGTGGCCGGCGAGATCATTTTCTCCAAAAGCAAAAATTAACCAAAACGTGTGAGTCAAGCAATATTCTCCTAACAGAATGTCTTCGGTCATGGCTGAATAGGAATGAGTGCAGATGTTCTTTGTTACGTCACCAATCGGCATAATAGATCAGCCATTGACAGAACAATTGCGGTATTACCGAAGGGCTATAAGCGCTTTTTTGTATTTTTACCATTCCTAGGCTACCGCTAAAATGGGAAAGATTGTTTGTGAAAAACAATGCCAAGCGTTGCATTAAAGTTAAGAGTGAACATAGTGTTGTCCATTTAAAATAAATAGGTTTGTTGTAATCACTTTACTTTTCATGTCACTAGGGCAACAGGAACATGGTGGCGTTGTAACTGGGTAATTTCCCATTTTGTTCGTGTATACGGCTAACATGAAGTTAGCCTGCAATGCAAATGCACCACCGTATCGTGATACGAAACTTTGGCCCGTAAATCAGCTTGCTAAACTTTAGCAGGTGGAGAAAATGATCTCGCAGGCCACACGGAAGGACTCGGCAGACCGCACCCCTCACACGCCATTGATTTACAAATGGGAGCCCTTAGCTTAGTAGACAAAAAACTTGTTCCTGACTGACAAAAATGTTAGTGATCAAAAGAAAAAAATAAGAACTTTGAAAAGTAAAACGATGTAAGTAGAGTTATGACACACTTCACCTTCACGGTTGAAAACTTGTTTGAATGGTTACAGTTATTTGCAACATTTCGATTAATTTTTGTCAAATGTTTTCCCTATTTCTGCTCTTTGAGCCTAGTATGCATGCTTCTGTCCTTATTCGCCAGTATTGGTGTGGGGCTAGCATGACAACCGTTGACAGAGCAAATAATATGGAAAGCCACAAAATCGTAGGAGTTCTTTTTTCCCGCAACTGCTTTGTTGGATTGCTGGACGTGGTCTACAAAACCAGCTCGGGTTGTATCCAAACGTAACAGAAAAACGGTGTAAGAACTACACTGATTTGGTTAGGTCAGTGGCCGAAGACACAACAGCATACTTTGGCTTTGCACGCTGCTTTCGATCACAGCCCATACCTGGTACCGGACAGATCTCAGTATTGCAGTTTCTAACTTCGTGCGAAACGCCGCAACAGTCAAATGGATTTGTTGAAGAGCACCTGCGTGATCGGAATCTTGTCCCGGTTCCACAGGTTTTCGTGCAAGGACTCCACTGATCCCAATCCAGCCAGGGAGCTGAGATTAACATTAAAACAATGTTTGTGGCGGAAATTGAGTCGATCAAATTTTACTTATGCATACACGATATCAATATAATATTAAGCAATATGTCAGTAGCACATTTTTGAAAACATTTTTTACTTTTTGTTGTTTCAGTATTGAACAACCATAACTTCCCCGATCGAAACTTAGTTAAAAAACTGAGAGCGAGATTTGAGACTCAAAAACTTGTTGGCTGGTAATGGACACCTGACCGTAAGTTTTTCTGAAAAACATTCCCCAGAATCTTTTTCAATTTGTACGAAACTGGCGTGAATCTCTACAAAGTGAGTCATAGAAATTTTTGATCATCAGTTTAGCCGAATTTCGACAATTTTTCAAATTTTATTGTTTTTGCATTTCCGAAGATGTTACCAACAGCGAACAGGCTGAACTGCTGCGCCACGCAGTGTTAGTACTCTATAGAGCAGGGCTTCTCAAACTTTTTTGTTCTGCCACCCATTTTAAAAAACGTTTTTCTAGGCGACCCCTTGATGTATAGTCTAGAACAGGGGCGGGCAACCTTTTTCAATTTGCGTGCCGAAATCGGCTAAATCAATAACAAAATTATTCCGCGTGCCAACTAAAGTTTGTGGTGAGGGGTCTGAATTTTGACCCCTATGGCAGCGTGCCCCCCCACAATTGGGGGGTATGGAGTGCGGCTGATACGGCTCTGTTTGTAGTCATCTGGCAATCAAAAGCGCATAACGGTTAAATTAAATAACCGATTGTTAACAAGCGAAAATGAAGAAACGGACACCGAGTTTCATCAGATAATACTGCGACTTGTAAGTTATTAACTTTTTCATTTGAAGGGGGAGGATCTCGTTTCTGAGGCCTCGCTCACGTGCCGGATAGAAGTGTTCGCGTGCCAAGTTCGGCACGTGTACCAGGGGTTGCCCATCCCTGGTCTAGAATCTAGATCAGTGGTTCTCAACCTTTTCAAGCCACGGACTATTTTCGGACCAATATAAATCTTCGCGGACTCAAGGTAGATTAAGGCTTCGAGAATGATACAAAGACTAGTTTTGGCAAATTCGGTTCATCGTCCACTTTAATAAATTTCAATGAGAATCCCGTCTCTGAGTTTGTTTCACCGGTTCGTCGAAATAAGGGCCTGTGGTCGTCAACGCACATCACCTGATGTCGAATCGTTCTGCAAAGTTATAATTCTGTTCTTTTTATAACGCACCGATGGCATTGGGTGGGAAACTCTCTCCAGAATCTTTCCTCATGAACCGACAGATGTTCAAATGAAATAAACGTCTAGTGTGTTCTTCCCTCATCTCAACAGTGTTTTCTTTCCCACCAGCGTCCAGTGCTTTTTCCCACATCATTTAAAAACTGTCAGATCTTCTTAAAATTTCTTTGCTGTTTGATTTTTTCTCAACGAAGAAGACAATAACCACCTAAATATTTGTGTTTTCCTTTTTCATAAAATAATGGTCTTTTTTATTCTTATTACGGTCGAAGTACCATCGGCACAAACAGACACGCAACACTAATGAATACAACACAAGTTTGCGAAAGCTGATGTTACTTAGTGAAGGGATCTACTTTCGTAAACATTTCTTGTGGTATGTTTGGCAAGTAGACAGCTAAAGAGAAATTGTTCCACGTAGTCCTCAGTCGTATGTATCGCACGAACACCATGAACTGTGCATTGTTTCCTAAAGCTCTAGTCTCGCATAACTCTGAATTAAGATTTCCACTTCGCTTTGCAGCAGCAATGGTTTGCTACAGAATATCGACTGAGAGTTCTTGGATGCGTCGCTTGATGGTGCTG
>JGI24158J21664_10014666_pt1 | contig 10269 bp, 9 predicted proteins | sample Ectturendosymbi3_FD_21664 | JGI IMG/M metagenome (IMG submission 21664) | reverse complement strand
TTGACTTAACTGCTAGATCGAACCCACGCATTAGCAATAGTTAAGTCTAAAGCATGCGGATTGTAAAGTTTCATTAGAGACCTAACAACCACGTGTACAGCTTCAAGTCTGCCCACACATCTCCTGGAACATCACAGAACTTTGTAATGATTCAGGAGCAATTCTCTCCGGTGTTTCAGCCTTTTGCCCCGGAGGTCAAACATTTCTATCAGAACACCTTACAATGCTGTGTTGATTGTTCATACAAGTTGTTACTAATAGCTACAACTCTTCTCGTCACCAGCGCTTCATGCAAGAGAAGTTTTTCGAAAATAAAATAAGTGAAAACATTTCCCAGAAATTCCACGACTACTGAAAGATTGATATAAAGTAGAATTTGCCTAATTGTTACCTCAGAAGTTTTTCAAAAATGAAATGAGTGAAAACATTTCCCAGAAATTCCATGACCACTGAAAGATTGATATACAGTAGAATTTGCCTAATTGTTACCTCAAGGGGGTTAGAAAAAGTGACGATTTACGCGAAGTGACGAATTATGCAAACATGTAAAAACTCTATCAGAGCAGCTCGTTGTACTTTATCAAAGTAACTCGTAAACATAGTGGTTTTATTTGCAGTAAAATACAAGTTAATGATGTTGTTTGTTTACTAAATAAAACTCTTTGTTTTCCTCTATCCAGACCCCTCCATTTAATGTAAAACCTTTTAAATCTTTAATAAACTTTAAAGACTTCCACGTTCTTTCAATGGAGAGGCGGGTCGCGTTTCGCACCTCGTACATAAATTCGATATACAAATTGCGAGGTGCAACAATTCTCAGATAAAAATCCTTAATTTGTTGAATACCCACACGTGTTAAACTAGCTGCTTAAACATCGAAACCGAAACTGCAAATGACGTATTAGCCCAACAAAACGCTTCTCCGGGATAGAAAGAGGTGTCGAATTAGATGAACAGAAATGTACGTGAAAGAGGAATTCTGCCGGGACGGACAAAAAAGGAACGAATTGACGAGTTAGACAAATTCCAATGTACTTTCAGTTGAAATGGTGCGAGCTGAAAAATGGATTTAGATGATTTCTTTGATGAATTTGACATTCGACATGATAAATTGAAGGATTAATTACATTGAGTTGATGTTGATATGAAATTCTAACGTAGACTGTGCAGGGATTTGTGTAAGGATCATATTGCTCAGTGTCTACCTGCCTGAATCCTTTTTTTGTTTTGTTTGAGGTAGTGCAAGTTTCGCTTATGAAAAGAAAGTCATAAATTATCGCAGGGATTAAAAGTCAGTTTTTGAAGATTAGTCAGAGGAAAGTTTAGTGTGAATAATAAAATTAACGACTTTTCGAGAATATTCTGCAATGCAAGTTTTACGTTTGCTGTTACATCTTGCTGTCAGGGTACCCGGTAATCCGATGCACCCATATCTGCTGCACAGCTATGCTACTTCAGGTGCCACTGGTGCTGAAATCTTACTGTTAAGTGCAGTAGCGTACGGAGGGGGAGGCCACTGTGCCATGGCCACCTCTCAGACCCTAAAAATAAAAAAATTGTAAAAACAGTATTGTCTAAAACTCACTTCCAGAATGCACAAAAATGCGTATTTTTAGGTGTAATTTTGCAAAATTTTTGCGGGGGCATGCCCCCGGGCCCCTAGAATGGTTGTGCCTTCGGCACTTCCCCGAAAGTTGATTTGTGGCGTCACACGATTGTGACGAAACTTGCCCCCCACTAGTTAAGTGCATAGAGCATTGAATAGTCTTTGCCCTATCCACGCTGCAGATGGGTATTACACTCGTGATAGTAGTTGCATGACATTGTTATGGTTACACCACAATAAGGTGTGCGTAGATACCATACAACGGAAACTAGGTGGCTATCGCAATCCTACTCGTCTCTGTGTCAAGATGGAATTCGTGGTTGAAAACATTTAACATGAATTGTTTTCACTTTCGTGCAGCTGTTTGCGTTCGTGTGGGGCCAGCACAATTGTGTAAGGAAAATTCCAAGCTTATGTTGAGATTGGTTTAATCACAGCAGCATTTTCTTCAAAACAATGGAAAATTTCCACGCAGGAAAGACATTTATGTTGGACCCCGTACTTTTTTCCTTCGCCCCGCAGCGCCCCCCCAGTTTTTTAATCCTAGAATCGCCACTGCGGACGCCCATTTGTGTAAGTAGGAGCGAAAACGTTCGACACCAGTGCAGAGGTAGTTAAGCCGGACGCACGCTGTTCTTCTTGGCAGGGTCATTCCGGAAGAGTGGTTGCCGATGCCGGGGATAAAAGAACGGAGTCTCGTAGTGGTCCCCAACCACTCCGTATTCCATCGGTGATCCGGCCATAGCGCTGCACTGCTGTTGTCATCAGATGAATCGATGAGTTGCGTGCGGCGGGTACAAATGGGTGTCTCGATTTGAGATGCCGTACATTCCCATCCGGTGGACAGGTGAGCGCTGAGTGGAGCAGATGTTCAGGCTCCCTCCATGCAGTGGCGTAGTCAGCCTAAATTTTTGGGGGAGCAAAATGTTTGTTTAATTTTAGGAAAAAACACAATTTTGTATGGAATACCACATTTTGAAACACAAAATGACTACATGCGCTAAAATTTAGGGGCATGGCTCCCTGGGCCCCACTGGCTATGCCTATGGCTATGGCTTCATGGCACGGTGTGCCAGAGCCAGTGTGGCTCCAGTTTGAACGCCTGCGAGGACAGGAAGATTGTCCGCTGGTGTAGGATGCAGGCATCCAGTCGTGTTTGTTTGAGTCAGTCCTTCAAACCACTGCTTAGCCGCGCTAGATTTCGGTGCAGGTGTTGAGCAGCCATTCAACTGTCACAGCATCCAGAACTATCAGGCCGTGCAGTTCATGGGGAGCAGTGTTTTTTCGTCGAAATACCTCGGTCATATTTACTGAGACATTTTGATGACTGACACACTTCGATCATTTGTCTCACAGTAGTATCAAAACTCGCTGTAACTGTTCATTCGCCTATATTTTCAGACATTCTGACCGAAATGACGTAATTTTTTCGGTCATTTCAAAAATATTTCGGTCTATGACCACGCCCATAACCAGGGAGGGCTTCAAACCCCCTGCAAAATTTTTCTCCCCCCTGGAAAAATGTGTTGGATATAGGCTAGTTCAAAACTATTGATCATAGTTTAAAAATTTTGGGCCCTTCTCAGAAAACTCTTCGCCCCAGCTGGTTACGGGCCTGTCTATGACCAGTGCTGCATGAAGGTAGCGCGGGGCCCTAAGTTGAAAACACTTGAACAAAGCGAAAAACTGTTAAATCATTAATTCCTCTGGGCATCCAAGCAGAACCGTCGCCAGAAAGTTTTCAATAGGGGGGCTTTTTGGTCGTGCGGGTGGGCTTGACATTATAAAATTAAACAAAACTCCACGTATTCATAGTGCTTCACGTTTCAATTTGGGGATCTTGGAGCTTTGTTTGGGGGGCTAAGCCCACCAACCAACCCTCCACCCCGTGGCGACGGGACTGCATCCAAGTGACTGCTATTAGGCATACTGAATTTCACAAGTACGATAAACCTGGTCCTAAATAGTAACTGGTTAATGGCGGATCCAGGCCAAGCGTTTAGGGGGACAGTCAATTAGGGGGCGCCAAAAGGTATTCACTTGCTTAAGTACCAAAGGTTGTCTGCGACAATCCTTGGAAAGTGGCTATTTTTGTTGGTCGAATTATAAGATTTTTCAGGGAAAACCACAGTTTGAAAGCACTTTATATCATTAATTCAGAAAACGTTTAAAATGGGTCACAAACAATGGGCCTCATTTTTCGCAAGCTACACATATCTCGTATATCTACAAAATGTATTTAAAAGGTATAAAAGCAGGCCCGCAACCAGCTTGGGTTACCAGGGAGGGTAAAGCAGGCCAGCTTGGGTTACCAGGGAAAAATTTCCTGAGAGTGGCCCAAATATTTTGAACTATATCCAATACTTTCAAACTATGTCCTGCATATTTTTCCAAGGGGGGAGATTTCTAGAGGGACTTTGCCACCCTGGTTACGATCCTCTATAAAAGCATGTTGTGCGCTAGTGTTTGCCACTGTTTTGACCATCCGTAGCGAAATCAGTTAAGAACAGTGTCTGAAACGCATTCCCGACCTGGTTAGAAGTAGAGCGGTTCTTCTTAGACTTGGAAGTGACAACTCATGTGTCACGATCGGACTCAAATAAAAAGGTAAATGACGATCGTGTTTCCAAGCGAAGCTTGTGCATTTACATGTACATGAAAAACTATTTATTGCAGAAGCGACAATTCAGAAACAAAACGTGAATGAAAGGCATTTGCCATGGCACTATTCCCACTTTAGGTAGCTCTGCTGGCTATCGTGAAAAACAATCTCATAGTCGCATGATAGATTCACACTGGGCCTTTAAGCATATTGCTCTAAAATGCATTTAATGCCACTTATAAAGGTAGATTTTCAATCAAGTGTTTAATATCGTTTCACATTTTTCGAAATTGGATTGCTGATGTGAAGAAACAAACACCAATCCCAGTAGAGCAGGTTATTAAAAATAGTTGTGATACAGTTCAACAGAAGTGGAAGCAAGCGGGCTGAGTCCACCAAATTCACAATCAATGCCTCCGAAGTCAGGCTCTAGTCTCTCCACGAAGTCATTTTTCAATTCATTGTATACTATTACGAAGTTCCCGAACAAGCTCAAAGCCAACCCCAATGCTGTTGATTTGGCGATGGATCTGCTTCTATCTAGCCTGTAAGCGAAGTGATGTCCCGGTTTCCAATTACTAGCTTATAGCAAGATTGCTGTTTACGCGTGGCTTTCAAGTCTCCCAGAGTAGAAGCACTCTGCCTCCCTAGATACGTAGTAGTGGACGTAGCGCCTCTACTTGCGGATAGGTGATGGGGAGACCATCGCGAGTTTTTTGAATGGGTCTTTGATTTAAGGGCGGGAAGACCGATGCACGATGGTTTTGTTTATACGCATTTCAAGGTAGTAATTGCCCAAATTATACCGTCGGACAGACCTGTCGCGCCACTTTCATAGAAATTGCGATATCAAAAGGTATCACGGGAAGCCGTTGCTGCGGGCACATTAAACATTTTATGGTAACAATGGGTTGTAACTTTGGAATGCATTGACTTAGACATGAAAACGTATAGTGAGGCACTTGCCTAGTCCACAGTGCTAAGTTTAAAAGCGTAATTATTTTTTTGCGATCTTCGGTGTTTCGTTGAAATTTTTTCTTGGACCAGACATTGTAATGCATCTCTGCTTTTCATCTGTTATGCTGCTCCAATAAACTTAAGCCTCATGACATGAAGGTATTGGTCAGTAAGCGTAGTGCGCTCCGTGGTGTGTTATCTCCCTGGTTGAAAATTTCAATGTAAATCGTGGCGAGATGTCTGTTTTTAGCAACTTTTCTGATTGCCCCGACATATTTTTTGTTTTCATCAATGGGAGACTCGTAGGCAAAATAATTTCATAACTTGTTTTGGACTGAGGGAGCTACTGCATTTGAATAAGTTATTTCGATGGATAAGTCAAGTCGTCCATCGAAACAGGAGAGTTTTTTGTTTTGATCTTTCAGATGTTGTGCTTTCTGTTTCCTTTTTATATCAAAATATATCATTTCTCAGTCTTTGGAGAAGTTCAAAAGAATTTCTTATCATGCATGGTACAACATGGTTAAGCTACGTAAAAAAACAACAGAAACCTAAACTGTGATGCGGAGAAACCTAAATAACCATGCAGACTATCAGTCCAGGGGCGAAACGAGGTTAGATAACGTCCCGGGCAAGAAGCAAGTTCGGCGCCCCCATGTTCGAAACTGAGCTCTTTCGGAAGCAAATGTACTGTATTGAAGAAAGCACTAGTGACATTTTTATGACTTTTCGGCGCCCCCTTAATGATTTGGCGTCCTGGGAATTACGCCCCCCTTGTTACGCCCCTGTATCAGTCCATTGGTCAGATAATCATATCATGAAATAAAAAATTTTTTAGAGAAACACGTGAATGGTAAATAACAGACGTTATACTTCCATTAACAGGAGAACCAAAGAAATACCTGGACAATAAATCGTTTTTTTTGTTTTTTGAAAGCAAATTTTACTGAAGGAGTTGTCTCTTTATCTAATGTGACTACACTAATGTGGTAAAAACATGCAAAACCTTGCGTCTTTATAATATTGGTCTTAAAAAATTCGCGGCGTAGGTTGAAAGAAAAAAATCATACGAGACATCCAGGCTATAAATTTCTTGTTAGAAAGAATACGGTGTTTTGGTACGGTGAATATAAAAACCGACAGGCTGTAGTTTTGACTGCATAAAACTTCTTATTGCACAGTAAAAAATTGTCCTTGCCGACATAATGCATCGTCGATAAAATTACTCACAGTACGTTCTATGCCATGGGGAGGGACTTGATCAATCCAGTTGAACTCTATTCTAAAATATCGTCCTGAGTTTGACCTTTGCCTTTACATCATCGTAGTGGCCAAGTAGACTTGAGGAGTCGCAAAACCTACAAGTGCACTCCAGACATAAGCGTATGGCATGAGGATGCGGTCGCATCCCCAACTCTGAAAAATTGGCCATTATTCGGGAAAAAAATTCAAAATTTGGGCAAAGTATACAGCTACCTTCACATGTGAGTGAGGTAGTGTCTATTTTCCAAGCTGAGGCAAAATAATCACCAAATCAACGGCAAAATAATCAGACTATTTTGCCATTATTTTTTGCCCCTGATGGCAAAATAAACACTGCCTTGAGTGAACTGGAATCATGTGGTAATTCCAACAGCTTTCATCAAGTTTGGGCCAACTAAAAAACTTTAATAACACTTTGGGTAAAATTAGAAACATTTGAGTAAAATAGGAACATTTGGGTAAGGTCCAACTGCCTCAATTAAATCTGGGCAAATGAGAAAAGCATCAATCAAACTTGGGTGAAAACAAAAACATTTAGATTTTTTGGAAACACTTTGGTGAAGTCCATCAGTCAAATCAAATTTTGCCAATTTGCAACAGGTTCATTCAATTGTGGGCAACTTCAAACATTCTTGTTCAAAGATGGGCTATTTAGAAAAGCTCCATTAAAATTTTAGTTCGTTCAGAAATGTCTGGGTGACTTATAAGAGTTTTAGTCAAATTTGGATAAAATCAAAATTATTTGGGTATATTTTAACAACCTTAATGAAATTTGTGCAAATTGGGACTACTTCATTCAAATTTGGGTGAAGTTAAAAATGTTTCCATAAATTGGAAAAATTTGGGTAAATTCCAACAGACTAAATCAACTTGGGCCAAACAATAGCTCCATTCAAATTCGAGCCAAGTGGAACATCTTTATTCAATTTTGGGTAACTTCAAACAGCGTTATTCGTTTTGGGGAACTTCAAACAGCTTTTTCAATTTTAGAGAACTTCAAACAGCTTCATTCCAATTTAAATAATATGCAACCACTTCATTTAAATTAGCATACATTTAGACAAATTCCAAGAGCCTCAATCATATGTGGTAATTGAAACAGCTTCATTCAAGCTTGGGTACAATTAGAAACATCTGGTCAAATTGGAAGAGTGTTATTCAGATTTGCATCTATTATAAATATTTTAGCAAATTACCACAGCCCAAATCAAAATTGGGCCAACTGAAACAACTTCATTCAAATTTGGGTAGAGTTAGAAACATTTTAAAAGTAGGAACATGAAGTGGTAACTCACCATTCCAACCCTAATTTTTGTAAACCTCTAATTATTGATGCTGTAAACTAAAATGTAGCTTTGCGGTAGTAATATGGTGTGGTCAACAAGTAATGTGGTCAACAAAATGAATATTAGGCCAACCATTCTTCACATGTAGCTTTGCAGAATATTGATTGCTTGTTGAGGGCGTGCGGCTTTGAACCCCGGTAATTGATAGGCCTAATTAGGCATGCAGAAACCTTGATTAGTTTACATTGGTGCGTTTTAGTCTTAATCTTAAGGCTTGTATTTGGGAAAGCAAGATCAAATTTGGGCAAAAATTTTTTGCATCCCCAAAAATATGCACTCCCGTACACTTATGACTCCAGATAAGCTAGCTAGAGTAAAGCCGATTTTGATCGAAATATCAATACTTTCCTTCATGTTCGATGTTATTTTGAGTCGACAGGACCACATTGCATTCAACCAAACCGGTGACGCCCAATCACGTAAGCAGTAGTTCAACCACGTTTTGCTTGAAATAATCGCTGGAATGGGTCTGCGCTGATGTCTGCTGAGCGTAAAAACAGGTACTGCATTTCTTTCCCATATTCATATTTCATAAACCATAACGCATGTTTCACGATAGTATGCTTTCTATTACTAAATGAGAAAAAATCTTCTTACACTAACACCTCAGCCCAGCCAATAGGTTATTATTATTACTTGTTGAGTTCATTGGGTTTTATATTCGAAATAAGTTGACCACGACCATTGCTCTTACAACCTGTGTGAACCAGACATGAAGTTTGCTACGTTGTTTTCAACCTGTTTAGTAATTTTTTCCCGTATAAATGCCGTACATCATGATCTAGTTTCTTAAAACCTAGCGCTTTATTCTGTGATCAATAGGCGTTCAGTCAGAGCGCAAGTCCAAGTATCAATACGTACAACTTCGGGCAAAGTTACTTCGCACGAGCATTTAACATCGATTTTCGGTTACAAAGGCGCACGCCAAAAATACAACCGTACATTTTTCAGTCTACAGAAAGCAAGTATCAATTTTTATCCTGTAACACACACTGGCGGTTTGAAAATCTTCCAAAACGTCTACAAGCATAAAGTAATCGTTAACGTGGGTGCCGGAAGACCTTTTCTGGATTTTCAAATTTGTTACTTGTGCTAAGTTTTTAGTGGAAATTTTTTTCGCATGTTTCCGGGGTTGGTAAATTGCCCACCCCTGGAAATAATCTTTCCGACGCCAATGCCCGTGAAACCCAAATGCTGACATCATTTTCATGTATGAGCTCGACTACCGAAGCAGCGAGTAAATATAAAAAGCAAAAATGGTGCGCCAAAAGAAGCACTTTTTGTGAAGTCGCTTCAATTATTTCGATAGATATAATTCTTGTCGTCGCCAATTCTACGATCACACGAGTTACACCAAGATGTTGCCGGTAATTTAAACGTGGATGCCTAATTTCAAATAACGATTTTTTCTCATACTGAACCACCGCCAATATACGAATGAGAAACATCCTGCGATGCCACTGTTCAAAATTATTCCTCTCTCGGTATGATGAAGTCAATATACTCGGTAAAGCAACTAATCGAGGCTTTTTCAACATAGTCATCTGGAACTTTGTGGTGAATTTTGCCAAAAGTTTCAATCATGTGCAGGATATTTGCCGACAGCTCTTCAGTAGGTTGTTTGACCTGCAGGGAACAAACAGCGAAAACGTTAATATTAGTTCTGTTAAGTCCAAAGTCCACCTTTCTCGGTACAACTGGGGATGTTGTGGGGCGGGAACGGCGTTCCCACATTTATTTTGGGTGTGTGAACGCGTTCCGACACTTTTTCGTTTGTAGTGTAAGGAAACTGAGTGAATACTGATTTTAAATGAATTTGAACTTGTCTGGATATTCCTCGTTTTTTTGGGTGCGTTCCCACACGTCTTTTTTTAGCACTGAACCCCTGGGCACAACCGATATTGTGATAACAGGCCAATGATAAAATTTTTGCTAGCAGACCGTGCAATAGCATCAAACCAGTTTGCTAGAATAAAGTCCCATTGAGTGAAGTTGCCCATGACGAAAAAATATCAGTCAAGAGCTTTGTTGTAGTTGGCAGTAGTTGCTTTGATAAATTAAAAACAATAAACATAAATGACCTTTTCAATCTTCTTTAATTACGGTTTTCCCGCTTAAAACATAGTGATCTCCCTGCACACTGTTGTGATTACTCTCTGACTAACCACAAGAATGCCCACAATCGTACAAAGCAGGGGATCCCAACCTTCCTCTTACGATATACCCCTTTAGCATTCTGACAGATGAGCATGTATCCTTCAGCATTTCAACAAATTACCATGTACCCCTTTAGCATTTCCATAGATGAACACGTACCCCTAATATTGCTCATGACAAAATATTTTGTCATGATTATTCATAGATGTACTGTATTTGACAATAAGCATATAAGGATTTCTGAATGTATCATTCACTGATATATGTATAAATATTTGGAAAGAAATGGTATGTAAATATATTTTTCTCTTCTATTGCTAACCTTAAATGTACCCCTT
>JGI24158J21664_10014663_pt1 | contig 10269 bp, 9 predicted proteins | sample Ectturendosymbi3_FD_21664 | JGI IMG/M metagenome (IMG submission 21664) | reverse complement strand
TTGGGCAAGTTTCCAGACAACCGGCGTTCGATGTGTATCTGTACTTGGACGATAAAAGCATGTCGTTGTTCAAGCTCAATTCGGTGTCGCATCTTACGCGCATACGAAAAAATGACACATCTTTCACGCAGAGGAAAAAATAAACTCACGCAAATGCGCACGCAATGACTCAGCTGTTGTCTCGTGGTGTCCTTTTTCAATTCATATTGAGAGAATGTTACCGCCGCCATGTTGCGGCTGTGCATTGGTAGGTGAAAGTGCCTTGTATAAGGGAGAATTTTAATTGTGCATAACTTCCTAAATACTCATTTCCGACGGGTTTGGTGTATATATTCCTTGTCAGTACATGGTAACGAGCAGCCTAGTTGTTTTTTTAATGAAATTTTCCGTTGTGGTGCTCAGCTAAAAATTGACCCTCTAATTTATTGGTCTTACCTCTCGCTTTGTGTTTTAAATGATTGTCGCTAGTAAGTCTTGTCTTATCATATTTAGTGTTTTTTACTACTTGTTTGTGCTTAATCTAACTGCTTTTTTACGGTACTGTCAACGTTAGTTCAATATGTTTTTCACACAACCTTTGTCTTTGTTTCATAATAATCACTGCTTTGCGTACTTCCACTCGTTTTTACATTTAATTTACTTGGACTGAAGATGCTGTATGGCGAAATCGATTTCCATTAAATAACATCTATGCGTGCTGATTTCTGTCACTTGTGCACAGGTTGTACTTAAGTTGAAGATATGGGTAGACAAGAATCGCCGCAGTTAATAGAAAGGAAGGGACAGGTTGATACTGATGCTCAAGAAACAAATAGAGCTTCCAAGTATAATATAACTTACTTGTTCTTTCTAACTCTTAATAAAAATCTTTTTGTTTCAGTATTGTATTTTTGATAGCAATTGTCGCATGGAACGTTGGAGAATACTCCCTGGAAATGTTAATGGGATCTTTGGCGTTTTTAGCATTCCACCAATTGTTCTGATTGGTTTCAAGAATAATTTAACTCTATGGATTTTGAGGCATCTTGGCAGTTTTTCCGTCAAATTATGGTATGGGAAGGCTATCGAATACCCATTAGGGTGGGGGGGGGCAAAAATCCAACAAGTATGAGCACGTATCAAAAGAATCTTAACTATAGGCCAGTTCTGACGTTGTGAGCTCTTAATGTCGTGAAAAGTAGCATAATCTCAGGTTAGCTATCGAAGTTCTTAGGTTGCTCAACAAATCCATGCCATTGTAAGCAAGTTCTCAGTGGCTTCATCGAACGCAGACTTTTTAAATTTTAAACAAGGCCTCACTTTGTTGGGACCACAGCCACGACCCTCCCGAATTTCAATAGTCATCGACCTGGACACGACGTCCCGCGAAGCGAGATCTTTGGCTGTTGGAGCGTATCTGCGCGGCAAACAGCATAATTAGCCTGACCAAACAAACTTAAAACGATAACAAACAACGCAGCTAACTACTTGCTCATTTCGAAACGGTGTCAAAAAAGCATAAGGCCTCTGTGTAAACCAAAGCAAAGATCATTGCAAGTCGCAAATCAAAAAGAACACGGGAACGAAAAGTTTTGCCCGTTTTAAGTAAAAAAAACACACCTTTCCATAAATCGTTCGCCTTCAGAATTAACCAAGTACCCTCCTTCGCCTCGGCAGCCTTCCGTGATAAGGCACCCAGCACCGTAGATCCCAGTGGGGTGGAACTGCACAAACTCCATGTCCTGGTTAGGCAGGGCGGCCCTGCTGATCATGGCAGACCCGTCACCGGTGCAAGTGTGGGCTGAAGTGCAACTGAAGTAGGCGCGACCGTAACCGCTGAAACACGTACGAGCATTCATTAATAAACTGAAAGGCCTCAGCAAAAACGGGAGCGTCGAGTTTGGCACTTATTTTGGTGCTTGCAATTGCATATGGGAAATTCAAACGAGTCAGCAATCTTAGAGGAATACTTACAGCAAAGCTAGATCAATGATTCGCACAGCACTGTACCCGGCTCTAAAAATCTGAGGCAAATAGACGACACGTGAATGACAGAAAGTTCATATTTATTTACAAGGCCAACGAAAGGACCCGGAGTTCATGAAGTTAGCTGACCATGATGACAGCTTTTTAAATGATTGCACGTAGCCAATTTCTCGAGATTAAACTTTCCTACAACAAACTGATGCAGTTAAAAAACACGAATATGAACAAGCTACGAAATGTTTTGGCAGAACCAACAACCAAAGTACCCTGTGGCCAAGATGGTATTTTTCGCTCTTATCCTGTGCAAGTTGCCATCTTCCAAGCTCAGCGCTATTACTCCGCGACACTCGCCGTCCTCCATCAGAAGATCAAGAGCAAAATATTCGATGAAGTAATCGGTGTTGAACGCCAACGACTACACACAAAACAAGGCTCTGCGTTTAGACTTTGACGACCTAGTTACAGCGAAACAAAAAGAAGGCTGTAACCGCACAATAAGTCGATGAAGCTCCTTGGCCTGAAATATTTCAAAAACACATATGGGGCAGGATAAGAAGCATGAGCCATTGAATTGCGACTTTCAAAGTTCTTAGTTTTCAGTGATGCCAAAGATCAAAGAATGCAACTGCACCTTTAAAATAACGCACAAAAGCACAAAGACATAATCTAGCAAACTAGCCAAACATAATTTTAATGACTGCACAAACAGCAATGGCATCCGGCCTGCAGCGAGAAAGATTGATTTAACGGGGTATCTTACGCGTCCATATAAGGTGTGTAGCAAGGAATGTCCGGTACGGTCGGCGACACAGCAACATCGGTGAGCCTGGCCACCCTTGCCATACTTCAGGCTCTGACCTCCGAACGCTCGCTGGTATATCTTACCGTCGGATGTTCGACTGAACGGCATGCCGTAGTTTTCCAGCTGAGTTTTGACAAGTATGTTCAGATGCTGCTATCAACACCAAACCCAGCCAGACAGCTGTAACGGTTCTTAATGTATATGAATTCACGCAAGGTAAAATACCAGATTTTGCATTAGCCAAAGACCTAAGAACAGAGTAGATATTGAAAGAATGCTAACCACACTCGACACAGCGCAACTAAAAGTTGATTAACACAAAAAGTGGTCAACCTGTATTAGACATCGCATGGTGAAAAAAAAGAACTCGAAAGCATTAAGCACTAGGACATTAATAAAATGAAACGATGTGCATGGCCGTATTCATCATAGTATAAAAACTTTAACATTATCACCAACGCAATATTAAGAAGGCGGTACACACTTTCCTTACATTAGTTCTACAATCTGATAAGCCAAAAAATCTGGAGCTACCGCCAACGACGCTATTTCAAAAGAAGTTATTGCTGTGTTACAAGTTTTATAAACTTGGAAGCTGCTTTGGTGACACAGTCGTATGCGTCTGCGCGTATATTAAATGCTTGCATTTCCACTCATTCGGTACAAGTACGGATAAGGTATATCGGCTTGACATACAAAACCAACTTCGCAAAGAAAAAGAAAGCAATCGCAACTGAGAAGAAAAGCAGTCGATAATGCTTTCTTTCAAACCATAAACCATCAATTCAAAACGAAAAATTTTGATCATAGGTGACTCAGTGAAATGTTTCACTTCATGCACTATGAGAATGAATCTTTCATACTTCATACACTTGTCGATCCTCGCAACCTTATACTTTTATTTAGGATTATGAACATCACCTAAACTACGAGCATCCCTGCAAAGCATCACCTATCTACACAAGTTTGCTTAAATACTGTAATAAGAAACAATTCCTTTATTAATTTCATCACGTACAGTTCAACATCCAAAAAGTTGTCCACCGGGAAGCTTTTCAATGGGTCAGACCACAGTTTATTGTTTAGCTGTAACTTCTAGCATGATGGCATTCTCATTATAAACTACAAATTCCAAGAATCACATCGTCAAATATTTGATATCAGCCTAGCAGCAATTAATTAGTAGTCATAATTGATTGCAAAAGCAGTGTTAGGTAGGAAAAGAGATAAACGCAATAATTATAAACAGGCGTTCTCCAACATCCTTCAAATTATCCAGCACGAACTTCAGCCCATTTACTCACAGCAAGCAAAACCAGCATTGCCAACAGAGTTTCTTTTCAATTACGTTACTAGAAAATTATCACGAGAAAATAATGCAAATGTCTTTTGTATTTTTGAAAAGCAAAAATGGATGGGTGAATACATAGCAAATACATGGAGCATGAAACTTTCGTATCTAATAAATCACTACAGATGAATATTTTGGATTATCTTCAGCATAAAAAATCTTCACGGTAACACCTTAGTACAATGTTACAATTTAAAATACAGCACCAGTGCAGACGAGGTGGTTTGCTGTGACGCTTCAAAAGCTTGGCTAATACAACCAACCTGTCTTAGTGTTAACAAAAAGGAAGAAAAAGTGACTGTCTTACCTCAATAACTGCCGCAGGTGCCTCCCGGGTCATGTAATGTATAGCGTCTTGGTCGCCAAGCCAGTCTGACCCCTTCACAGTGTCATACCTGGAGAAGTCAAATTAAAATGTGTAAGTTTCAGAATTGTGAAGTGTGTTGTTTACCGTGGGTCTAAGTAATTCTTCACAAATTTTTAAACTGTCAAAACTTGATAAAACCAGTTTAGAAATCGTTTGGTAGTTCAATCCAAATCACCCAACAATTACGAACAAGGAACATACAGCAAATGAATTAAAAGCAGATAATTGAACTAGGATAATCACACTCGAGCATCTGGTGTAAGCATAGGAAAAAAACGTTTTACTACAACGTAACCATGAAACTCAATAGACACATGCTATGATGTTTGGCATGAAATTTAAAAACAAGCACATACTTGAAAAGTACAAAAAGAACTGCTTAAACCTGTAAATTGTATTCCCATACGGACAAACTGTGGCTGCATACTACATAAATATATTTCTTTTCTCTTTCCAAGAGTTAACAGCCAAGATATGATCATATAGCCAACAATTCCGACTTTCCAACATATGCTAGACACCTCAACATGTATATCACAGAGACATACTGCTTAAGTGAAGGAAAACTGAACGGGTCTTACTACATGAAAGCATTGGCAGGACTTAAGGCAGCAAAGCTTTTAAGCTTTTATTTGAGCAGAGCAATGTTGTTTGAAAAGGAGTTTTCAGGCACATACGGTATGTTTGGCACTATCCAGTTGCTGACATCAATGTGCCACTGAACAATAACAGAAGATACTTTTACAAACCAGGGATGTACAACTAAAAAGGGTATAACAAACCATCAACAATGAGTAGTTTTTAGGATGAAGAAAGTCATACTTAAAAATGAAAAACTTTCCACCATCACAGCCGTTGCAGATTAAGGCTACTATGTTTCTTCAAAAACTGAGCAGTGAACAAGAATGTCTATGCAACAGCTAAAATAAAAAAATAATGAAAACAGGTCCACAAATCGCATGAAAACTATGAAGCTGATTTTTTTCGCTGAGACATTTTGGTCACTGACATTGCAATCATTTGTCTTACAGTTGTATTAAAACTTGCCTAACAGTGGTCTTCATTAGCCTATATTTTCATACATTCTGACCAAAATAACTTTTTTTTTTTGGTTATTTTAAAAACATTTCGGTCTATGGCCGAAAAAAACAGCTATGAAGTAAATAAATTACTACACAAAACCAAACAGCATTCATTTTCTAACAGTGGTTGACAATAACTTCTTAGAAACAATAACTAATACATATAATCAACAACAAGAACTTTGAACAACTAACATGTGCCATCTCCACTCATCCTCTTCCATGTTTCCCAATGCTGCATTGATCCCACCCTAAATAAGCAACAACTTGAATATAAAGTATCTTTGAGTCCTGCACGGGTTAAAATTTTTTGTCCTTTCTCGTCCCACACCCGCAAATTTTAAACCCACCCCCACACCCACAGGAATTTGAAAACTCCTGTCCACTCCTGCCCCGCAGACTTCTAACTCACCACGCCCAACAGACCCTCCCAACCCACACTGTTTCTGACTCAAATCTGCACCTGTCATGGAAAACTACTCTAAAAACTCATGCAACGTGTTTCATCGCTAGTGGCAATTTATTCAGTGGTTCATTTCAAAAGAAACAGAAGTCTTTAAAAAAAACAATAAAATAAGTAAAACCTTATTTTCTGCTCATATCACTTTCACATGCATTGAGTCAACATTCAGTAACCTGCACAAATAATTTTTTTATCCCACACCCACCCCACAGAAAGTTCAACCTGTGCCCACCTACCCCACACGCATAATCTCTGTGGTTCTGACACCAGCCCCACAAATGCGGGTACCTGCATAACCTGCCCCGTGCAGGACTCTACTATCTACACAAGCAACAAATGCTATTGAAATAACATATATGTATTGACAGTATATATATGAAATACAACTAATCATTAAGCCCTGGAAGTTGCTTTATTATACAGGTGTTATTAATTAAGTTCATTTATAGGTTTTAAGCTCAAGTTAATTTATCTGCTCTACCAAAAATGCTAAATATTTCATGATACTATAGATGTTTATTGCTGCAGCCAAAACAAGCTTACAAACTGATGACTGTGCAAATGCATTCAAAAATAGGCCCTTTAAAAGGTGCTATACTTCAATATAACGTTACAAATTAAGGATAAAAAGCAACGGAAACCACTGAATTCTCTGTCATTTAAAAATGATTGCAAGCAGGTTGAGGCCACTTTACAAATGTTATTTAAGTTGGCAGGTAATATTTCTCACAGATGAATTGTAAGTTGAAAAGCAAGAGATCAGAGCAAAAATAAATATAATTAATCAAAGGGAATATTGGAGTTGAAAAGAGAGGTTACATGCTATAATGTGAATTTAGTAATGACCCCCATCCTAAAGAAATAAGTTCAATTGCTGATATCATCCACACGTTTCCCAATAATAATGAAAACTTTGCTGCAACACTACATGAATTCACATGCTCTTTTTCTTATTTGCAGAATGCCAAACTATGTGAATTGTTGTTGTTCACAAAACACCTAGCCAGTTAGTGCTTGCCAACAGTTATCATTTTGTGTCAGTAGCTACATGCAATCATGTAGAAAGTCGTTAACAAAAACGTTTCATAATTGTTTTTTTTTAGTTACATTGATTGCGCAGATTTCATCAAACAAGCACAAACCATCTAGAAATAGTGCATTCAACAAAAAAACAATACTTTCTACAATCCGTTTGTTATAACTGCATTTTAGTTTGTGTCATTACGTGGTGCAAAACACAAAAACCCCCAAGGCTGCTTGGCACCAAATGTGTCTTTTTTAAAAAAAAACATGCAAAATGACAGAAATGGTGTGTTCAATAAGAATTTAATGCTTTTTGCAATCTCATTGTTCAAATTGGATTTTAGATTATTTCATGAGATGACAGAAAACATGTAAAAACCACTTGGCACTAAAGGGGTGGTTTTGTACACAAGGTGTAGTAGTAGAGGTGTTAAGAGACTGACAACTGGTAGCACGCCTCAAAAGTATTTTTTGCAACTTAAGCTCAATGCATCACCGAAACTGAAGCTGTTTTTATGTTCAACATGTGCTTTCTAAAGAATTGAGTCACTTTAAGCCAGGGGCAGCCAAACCTGCTCTATGTATGAGCTGCATGTTGTAAAACCCAAGTTACAAAGAGCCGCAAGATAAAAATCTAAAAACAGGAATTTATTTGTAATCTACGTTTCTGTGACGTCATAATTCTTTTGGAACGACTTGCAAAAGTAATACTGTATGGCACACTAGCTATCATAGTACCATTTTACAAATTTCTATACTTTGCAATAGAAATAAAAAACAAATACATAATTTTTCGGAAACTCAAAGAGCCACATACAAAGGTTTGAAGAGCGTGAGCTGCAGTTTGGCCACCCCTGCTTTATAGAGTCAGAAATGGATTTGGTAAACATAAAGGTGACAAACATTGGCATTTTAAACATTTCCAATGTTTCACAACAAGTAATTAAATGTAAGACACTATTTTGTTGTATTTGTGTGAAGACCAACATTAATGACATATGTCTAAACAAAGCTATGATGTCTAAAGTAATTTGGAAGTTAAAGAAACAAGTCGATTGTCGAGTAAAACATACTGGCCAATGGCATTAGTGACTTCACATTATTAAGACTATACCTGTGCAGCAACTGTGTGAGAACGAGTTGGGAATAGTTTTGTGACACATGCAGTTTTGAAGCCAGCTTCAGACAATCCAAAAGCAGCCCTTAACCCAGCTCCTCCAGCACCAACAACTACTGCATCATAAGTATGATCAACAACTGGATACTCAGTTGAAAAGTATGACTTTTTGACAGGCTGGCTGTTTTCATTTTTGCCATGAGATATATGAAGTCCACTGATAGGTTTGTAGAGTGAAGCCAAAGCACAGTCCAAGCCTTTCCTCGAAGAAAACTATAAAAAAGATGATAAAATAAATCACATTTTATTAATTACGCATTCCCATCACTACTCAAACTTTCTTCACAACATTTGCATTTTTCTGTGATCAAACTGCACTATTAAGCATTATTTGATGTACCAGTCATAGTTTGTACATTGTTATTCAAAGTATGCATAACTAGCAGCTCTTGAGGAATTCCAAGTTGAAGTGAGTGGTGTTCACCCAAGATTGAAATGTTAAAAGAAAAGTTTTCTGAGGATTACGCTACACTTGGTTTTACTGTTTGGATTGACAATGCTGGAACCAGAAAACCACAATGCTTACTTAGTAAAGGATATTTTATTACGACAATGAGACTTGAAAATGTACATCCCAATGATGTCTATGTTTCAATTGACCTAACAAGCAGAGACACCTTGTTCTGGAAAATTATAAAGAATAGGGTTTGGGACAGCATCTCAACCACTGGTTGAAACTTCATACAAAGTTGCTTATGATGTGGTGAAGTAGAAAAGCCCTCATTCACTTGCTGAAACAAACAAAATTATCTTTTACAACCCAGCAAAAGCTGTGATGAAGCCTTAGTGCAGTCCACTGTTGGTGTTTGTTAGATACATTAATGAAAGCAAAAATGGTGTCAATAAAGATTTTTTACTCCTTGAACATTTGACAACCACCACAAAAGCCAATGATAGTTATTGGCTTCTCAATGATTTCTTCACAAGAAGCAATTGTCAAATGGAAAAGTATAAAATGTTTTGTTTGTTGTAATAGAACACCAGCAATGTCAGGTAAAAATCAGGATTGTGACTTTGTAAAATCAGCATCATCTCAAGTGAAAATAGTCCATTGTTATCTGCACTGTCTTACTTTAGTTCGACTCTCCCTTACAACTTCAAGTTGGTCTTGGATTTTGCATTACAAGCTAACACATTTACAAGATATTGAGCATTAAGCCACCAACAATTTAAGGTGCTTTGCACTGAGATGAAAGCACACCACAACATTATTTTTTACCGCACTAACGTAAATGATTTAAACATTAAGATCCAAGAAACTAGTATGACTACAAGTTTGACAGCACAAGCATATGACACCTAGGCAATTACAATAATGTTGTGGTTCACAAGAATTTTTTCAAAAATTAGAATGTGTCACGCACCCATCTAATGATCACAGTACTAATTGGCAAATACGAAAGAACATTTTTTTATACACATTACAGATGGTACGACTTTAAAACTGGCAAGAAAGAGTTGGAAAGCTCCATGCCTTTTGAATTCAGTTGTCAAAAATGAAGCACTACTTGCATCCTGTTTTTGCACACAAAAAACTGCATGTATAAAAATTTGAGAACACAGCTTACAAAAAACAAAACTAATCAGATGTAACTGTTTTAGATTTTGCCATGAGATACTTGCAAACATGGATGAACAACTAAACCATTACACACTTGTGTGAATTTTAGCCTGTTCAAAGACTAAAGGTAAATACAAATCATAATACATCAAATCTTAGGTTTATGATTTGTTGCTTCAAACACAACTTTGCAAAAGCTCGAAATGCTGAATGTTCTAGAGTTTGTCAAAAATATTGACAAAATGTAAGTATGTACAAAGTATACAAAACACAATGAAATACTTCAAAAAATGGACTGCATCATCTCAAATTCATGGCAGAGGGACAGCTTGTTTCAGCTAAAACCAAGATGCTTTGATAACAAAAAATGCTTCATATTTCCTCAGCAGTTGATTTACCAGCATTGCCTAAGTATTGCTTACATAAGATTTGGCTGTTTTTTAACTTACATCCATACAGTACACCATAAAAAACAGCA
>JGI24158J21664_10007772_pt2 | contig 10270 bp, 4 predicted proteins | sample Ectturendosymbi3_FD_21664 | JGI IMG/M metagenome (IMG submission 21664) | reverse complement strand
TACAATGTTGGTGAAAAACTAAGAAATAAACATCAATATTCTGATCGCTAAGGGGGGTGCTTGAGCCCCTTCAGCACCCCCCCTGGCTGCGCCTTTGAATCAAGGGCGGCTATCATGCGAATAAATATGGTACTTGAATGCTTCAAAATGTGCTATGGTTGGTCAAAAACGCACGTGGAGCAATCTGGCATACCAAGTTGCTCTTAAAAAATTTCAGTCATCCAACTTTATGGGATTAAAAGTCCAAAGACAGGGAGGAATGGTTTTGGTGATTGCAAGAAATGAGAAATGAGTTTCCTCCAACCACTAGCAATGCAAGGGCCATGTCATTCAACAGACACAATACACAGAGCTTCTTTTCTGGTCTACAGAGTTTTATCTTGACATAATCTCGATTCACAAAATGTCTACCAAGCGTCTTTCTGGGTCATGGAGTTTGGTATGGACCTCACCAGCTATGGGTAGCATTTATAGTTAATTACCATACCATGTATCTGCGACGTACTAAGCAAGCATAATGGGCTAATCTTTGTTTAATGATAGTTCGTAATAAAAATGCAGGTATTCATGTAGGGTTAGGCTAACCCTAAAAGTACAACAGAAGATGTGCTCTTTGCTGAGTACAATTAGTGTTTTGAAGAAAGCTTGCATTTCCACTGCATTTCATGTTCTTTATTGCAAAAATGCAAAATACCGTTTTTCTTTTATATGATAAATAAGCAAGAGTTCCATTTCTCATTGTAAATAAACAAAAGTTTGATTGTCCTCTGTAAATATTGTCATGAAATTACCTGACAAAACAACGTGACCCAAAGGTCCCTCAGCCATGGGCCATTGGTCCCTTAAGGTAGGGACCTTTGGGCAACTTTTTCAGCAATTTTTAAAGTGCAATCATTCAGACGTTATGATATATTTTGGTTCTTTTTTGGTACTAAAATAATGTGGACCCTTTGCACTTTTCGGAAACCAACTTCGAGCCACTTACGGCAAGCAGAAGCGATTGCATCAAACACAATGTAAATTTTGGCCCAAAGGCCACTAATCTCCCCTAGCCTTGATTGGCGGTCTGTACAAGGTCCAGGGGCGTAAAGAGGGGAGGCAGGGAGGCGCAATATACCGGGAGCCGAATCACTGTGGGCGCCGAAAAGTCCTAATAATATCGCAAGTGCTTTCTTCAGTACAGTACACTTGCTCCCAAATAACTCAAGTTCGAACATGGGGTGTCAAATTTGTTTCGTGCTCCGGGCGCCCTCTGTAGGTTTCGGGCGCCCTCTGCCCCTGAAAAGATCCATGTCAGTTTTTGTTCGAAACTTGCGATGTACGCCCGATGGAAGAAAATAAAGTTGAGACATGAAAATATATTGTTTTCAGTATTATTTTGTACTGTTTATGCCCATTAATTTCCTCTAGCCCAAACGGCAAAATTCCTTTTGGAGGTTAAGTATGAACAACAAGGTTGAGCATGAGCCATGCGCATCGACTGGACTGGTCTCATCAGCGAATTCCCTCATGGGACCCAATCAGGAAGCTTGCTGGTACATCAAAATGTCAAACTTGTTTTTGCCAAAATGGCGTTGAAGACCTCACGCACAGGTTTTGTTGTCACACTTCACGTATGCACTGCCATCTTGGCAATGACTCCCCCCTCTTTCTACCCGAAAATGCAAAACTTGTGTAGATTTCGATAGAACTGCTCAACAGAGCGCATAAAGACCGGCTGAAAGAATAAGCTTAATACGTGTATTGTAAGTCTTCAAAATTTCGTTGAAAACTGCTTTGCGCATTTTTGCAAAAGTACCCCGGTAACCTGAGCGGTCAAAATCACAATCGCAATTTAGTTGCAAAGTAAATTTAGCAAAATGTGATTAACTACATCAGGACCGGCCTTAAGCCGATGCAACCGATGCAGCTGCATTGGCCCCGCTCCCCTGGGTCCCCGCCAATGGTGTTTTGGTCAGTTGTTCATTTTTGCCGGATACTCCTTGCGTTCGAGAATTCAGTAGAAACGACTTACATTTAGGTAATTCTCTCACTGTACCTTCACCAAAGCGGTCTTGAATGTTTTCTGGAAAGTCTGGCTTTATGTCGGGCCTGTGGAATGTCTTGATTTGCACCACATATTTTCTCTAGTTAAATCATTTTCATTGTGGATTTCTCGTCAGACCAAACAACCAATCTGAATTATGCCTTGTGATAAATAAAAGCTTCACGCTAGATTAAGCAGAAAATTCCGCGGTATTCATCTCTTACAAGTAAATCCACAACTTTTTTGTTAACAGGAAGACGATAAGCAGTAGCGTGTGGTGGTCATTGTTACTGGGTGTGCGCTGTTTGTGACGTCAATTTCACGTCTCGGATCCAACGTTTTGGCGAAGTTTTTTAAGTTAATGCATATCATTATACACGCACTCTCCGTATTCCTTGTATTTATATATGTCTTAGTCTTGACTTTAAAGTTTAAACTATCAGCGCTACAACTTGATAGTTTAAAGTTTAGGTGCAAAATACACTCAACTCTACGACCAAGCAATCGTAACTATATAAGTATCAGACTGCACGTTAAAACCAAGGAGTAAAACACACGCAGCTCAACCACAGCGCAGTTTTCAACTGCAAACACAGCCTGAATGAATATCTCTCCTCAATACAAGCAGTCGAGCCCCGAAGGTGTGCTCCTCGAACAGCGCACACCGAGGTTACTAGATCCAAACAACAAGGGAGTAAAATACACTCAGCCTTGGAATAGCGCAAGTCATAACTGCAGAAATAAGCTGCGGCTCCACGTGAAGGTCTTGTCGATCACGAGTTTTCGAGCCCTGCAGGTGTGCAACTGGAATGTCACACACTGGTTTGTCATGTAAAAAGAACAGGGGAGTAAAATTCACTCAGCCCTGGAACAGCGCAGCTCGCAACTGCAAAAGTAGTTCGTGCAAATGTCTCTTCGAAATACGAGAGCAGTCGAGTACATTCATATGGCGCACGCCTTCGGGCTGGAAAGTACATAATTATTTTTCCAGATTTTCTATGATTTTACCTTGATCGCACGATCTGGAAAATGTCACGTCATGTCATGAGCGCAATTTTGTTGTAAAATGTGAGGGGGACAGCTTGGTGTGAAACCAACGTATTACGAAACCTAAAGAGAACAATATGGGGTAACATGGCATATTATACCCCCACTGTCTGAAAAAGTGGGGGGACGCGTCCCCCGTGTCCCCCACCTAATTGCGCCTATGCGTCATGTTCAGTTTCAGAAGGTCTGCGCCGCACACCTAGAGTATAGTAAGTAATTTTTTTTCATTTGATGTTCACAATGACGGAACGACTGGCTCCGATCTGATTGTTTAATCGCGTCTTCATATTTTCAAAGCTTGACAACGGACTCAAACTTTTTACAGCACTATTCCTCCGCTTTTTGTAACAAGTTTACGCCAACTCACCCTTGGTAGTCAAAGTTTGTACTTGTATTTTCAGCGACTTGGTCTTTATCCGAATCATGCAACATGCAAATATGATTGAGAATATGGCGACGGACAAACCAGCAGCACCAGCTACGATTATCCATTTGTGTTGTTCAATGAAAACCATGGCGGTTTGGGGGGGCCGTTCATAGCACTTGGGAGGGGTGGAGACCTTAAAAACAACAATACGTGGAATAAATATGACCGACGTGCAGTCCCGTCGCCACAGGGGAGCTTTGGTGGGCTTAGACCCCCAAATTAAAATATGAAACATTATAAATCAGTAACATTTTTGTTCCATTTGAATGTCAAGCCCCCCCCGCACAAACGTAAAGCCCCCCCTATTGACACCTTTCTGGCGACGTTTCTGCCGACGTGGTAGCAAACCGGACATTGAGATATAAAATTTGATGCAAACTGAACACTGACGCTTATTGAAATTTAAGCTTCAACTTCTGTGGCATGAGAATTTGGCGGGTTTTAACTACAGGTGCAATTCTTTATGACATTGCAAAATGTTTTTACATCAATGAAAAAATGATTCTTTCCAAGAAAACTTGTCATCACTTGCGAAAACCCAGTACCTACTGGAGGAAAAAACTATGTAAACAGATGTTCTCTCAGTCTCACCTATACCAACTTATTTTTCTGCAACATCCAGTAGGCCCGTAACAAGGGGGGGCTTCGACTACCCTAGAAAATTTTTTGCCCCCACTGGAAAAATGTGTTGGACATATTTTAAAACTATTCAACATAGTTTAAAAAATTTGGGCTCTTCTTAGAAAATCTTCGCCCCCCTAGTGTCCCAAGCTGGTTACGGGCCTGACATCCAGTCGTAAATTGAATTGTTGACAGTTTTTCGCTTTAACCAAACATGTCAGCTTCTGTGAAGTCGAAGTGGGACCAGCAAAATTATTGTATGCTCACTCATTCTCATTTCGAATTTTCTTGCAACTAGTTAACGTTTCAAAAACTGAGTTTAGAAATGTACTTCTACCCGGTATAACCAGTGAAGAGACAACAAATCAAAGCAATTGTAATCTGCTGCCATAGAAAAAAATGCCAACTTGCCACGTAGGCACGTATGCCGTTGGTTTGAATATTCTATTCTCTCTATCTGTGAAGATTTTGAGAAAAGGGTACAGAAAATGTAAATCAAATGTAATATACTTCGTTCCAAGAAGACTCTACAATAGTGGTTCCCAATTTTTTAGGCTTACGGAAACCCTATAGAAGAGAACAAGTTGGCGAAACGACACTAATTTGCGATGAAGTTTGATGATATTAAAAATGTGTTTTTAACACTGGCTTACTTAAAAATGTATTAGCGTGCGTCACCCCTGACTATTGTAGATGACACCCCAGTTAGGAACCACTGCGCTAGAATTTGGAGTGGGATTGAAGGAGACCTTCGCGAAACGTGTCCCTCTATAACACTGTGTGGAAGTTCTTAAAATTTCTGATAACCCTTTGTGTTAGTGAAATAGTTTTCACTGACATGTCAATACAGTGGTGTCCGTTCAAAGGCTAACAAACCACTCGAAACAGACCTAGATCGGAAGCCCAGAGCGTCCACGTTAGCTGGAAAGGTAACGAATTTCTAATGGCATCAGATCATCTGGTATGGCTTCCCGTACAAGGAACTGTTGGTCTCCCGTGTCACACCTGGTGGGTGTGGTCATGAGATGTGATTAACGGTACCCCAAAATTGAGCTAGATCAGCTGGAAAGGTAACCACTCGAAACCTGTTGCAATATGTCCAGCATAATCCCAGGAATAATAAACGACCAATGCCAGACATTTTAGGTGGTGGAGAACCCCCGCCAGACCCCCAAAATGGCCCGCCCAAAATTTAACTAGATCAGCTGGAAAGTTAACCACTTGAAACTTATTGCAAAATGTCAAGCATAACGCCAGGAACTATAAATTACTTATGCCAAATATTTTCAGTGGTGGAGAACCCCCGCCAGACCCCCAAAATTGATTTAGATCAGCTCGGAAGACAACCACCTGAAACCTGTTGCAAAATATCCAGCATAACCACCGGAACCAGGGTTGCCAGATGCTTGAGTGAGTTTATATCACTGAATATGTCACAACGGGGATCGTTTGGGGGCTTAAAACCCCCAAACTAAGTTTAAACCCCTAAAATATAAATGGAAGCACTAGAACACAGTTGCTTTTTCCGCCGATCCCTTTTCTGTTCAGAATTTTGCAAACTTACTGAGCTAAAATTAGGTGTAATTTTGCTATGCTTACCTTATCCATACTCAGCACGACAGAGTCTTTCCTCCCCAATGAAAATTTATCAAGCCTCCTGGCAGTGCCTGAAAATAACTTATCTTTATAAGCCGGATTTCATTTACACGTTACAGGCTTTGCTTATGAGTCTACGTAACATTTTAAAGCAGGTTGAAAAAGGTTTGAAATTAATGAATGAATTTATTTGCCAGCAGACACGAAGTCCATGGTACAAACTCACGTTCTCTGCACAACGCAGGTTGATAAAAACAGACAAAACAGAACGTTTTGCAACGACTTTGGAGGCTGAATCACAGGGTTACAGACACTTTCTTAACAGAACGTTTTGCAACGGCGTTGGAGGCAAAACCACAGCGTTACAACCACATTCTTCACACTTGGTACAACACTGCTGCAGAGTAAGACGCTAATTCCTAAACTGGTCAAGACCACGTAAAGTACAAATACGTTGTGGCATGACACGCCCTGAAACGAACAAGCACTGCAATGTTCGAGTACTCCGTCACCAAGTAAAATGCAATTGTAGTGTTCAAAGAATAAGGACAAATATAAACAATCAGACTGCATCAAAGCATGCAACCATACGTTGTTAGACTTTCTCCATCTTTTGAAGAACAGTTACACATTTTTTCTTAATAAGGGCTCAAAGTAGAAAGCTTGAAAGCAAGCTTACTGGTGCACCTCAGACATTCTATTTGAATAAGATTGAAAAAGTGCAATTGACGCGAATTCGATTTCCTAGTGAAACACTTTGCGACCGGATTTAGCTGCTTCGCCCTTGTGATACATTGTCACTGAACTGTGGATACGTTCAGTCAGAATCCTCGCAGAGAAATGAAAGCGCAGCATGGCAGGCAAATTTCTCAAACATCCTACTTCTCTTTTGTACACCTCAATCGATGTTTTGATATGTTGTTTCAAAACGCAGTTGAACCAAATCTTGCTAAAGTCCAAGCATTTTATGAAATTCGCACATAGAGGGAGAATGTGTCTGAATTCATCATATTCTCAATTGGCATAAGTGATCCTGCTCCAGAAAATCTAAAACTGCCCCAAAACATCTTCTAGGCATGTTTTATTACTTCATTGAAATGGACAGGACTTAACTGCTCACATTTCCTGATCGTGACAAACCTGTTGTGCTTTCCTTGAACGAAAAAAATGATTATCATCTGAAAACAGCACTTTCTTCCAGTCTTCTACAGTCCAATATTTCTGTTTTTTGCCCGTTCTATTTGTTTTCTGCATTTTTTGAGTAATCGCCTTCTACTAGCCTCCAGTAGGCGGCGTCGCACTGTACTTGAGCTAATGTGAGCTCCAGCATGCATCAAATCCTTCTGTAAATCAAAACTCGTCTTCCTTGCATAGCCTACTTTTTGCAATTTTCAGTGGGTATTTGGGTATAATCGAAACCCTCAGTGTTTCGAAAGGGTAACAAAGCAACTCCGCTTCCTAGGTGTGATATCTCACAAATCACAGATATTCAACATGTATGGATCTNAACTACACACAACAGAAAGAATTGACTTCACAGTACTTAGGGCATTGAGCTAGCAAAGCAATGAAACAGAAGCAATTAAGATATTCCCAAATGTCCACCAAAAGGAATGGTGGTACAGTACATTGTATAACGACTGAAACAACAACTTTGGCCACTTAATTTGCACAAGAGGGCAAAGATAAAACCACAATATAACAAAAAACTTTCTGCATAATTGCCCACTTCAATCTTTAACTTTGACCCTTCTGTACTTCTACACAAAAATAATGCATTTTTTTCACTTATTGGGTTCTGTTAATAAACTCCTGCACTTTTGTGTACCTCCCTTATTACTTTCGAAAAATAGCTATTGTAGTTTATCACACCCATGCTGTTCATGGTTGTTGGCTGAACACGAGAAAGCTAGGGTTGTGTAGCATCAAATAACAATCTGGCCATAATTTCACCACGTTACAATGCGCTTGCAATCGCGTCAACGGCCGTCTTCAGCGTGGGAACCACGGCGTGAAGCAGAAATATCAATTTAAATTGTGAAATTAGCAACCTTCGCTGGAATAATTAGGTTGGATAATGTTCTTTTCAGTGATAGCACTTGCAATGCAAGCTTTCACAAATCGTAGATCGTTTGAAACAACGTACGTCCAGTAACATACAAACGCTCATCCTGTAAAAAAATCGCGTTTCCAACCCACGAAAATCTTGTTTCGGAGCGCCAGGGGTCCAGGAACCCCCGATTAGGGACCACTGGACTAGACAGTAGAGTGCTTCTAGAAATTAGTCAGCAAAGATAGTTTCCCAAACTGAAAGATTTCGCACAAAAAATGCACTCGATGTTTGGAAACACATACATGTGTGAGAGAAGATTTTCTACCCTGAAGCAAGTCAAATTTAAAACACAAATTTACTGGCAGATGAAACACCGGACCACATTGTCTCCGACTTGTTACCCCTAACATACTGGTATTGTCAAAGAAACGATAGTGTCAGAGAAGCCACAACGACAGGTATCGCACTGATAGATGTTTGTAATAAATTGTTTATTACTGTTGTGCAATAATTTCAATGACACACTCACTACACTTTACCTGTTTTCCCTTTTCAATTTAAAACTTGTGAATCCGTTGTTTTATACACCATTTTATTAGAAGTGGCTCGCGAGTTGCCATATTTGTGCAAAATTGCCCGTAGGCCACAAGTAGTTGTACCACGCTGCTGTAAAAGATCACTGTTTCCTGCATACGGGAGAGATCGGTCTGATCTCCCCGCACGCTGCTAGAAACAAACTTCTAGCTGCATCCTGATTAAATGCAGAGGACGTTAATTACGCTGTCGCGATTTCAGTGTTCGTCCTCGGGTTCGAATGTGCGTACAAGCGATGCATCAACTCTGGGCAGAAGCAAGTTATGAGTTGCGTGGCGGACGCTGTCGTGTTAAACGCCTCGACCGCTCGTAAGAAAAATGCAAGCCATCATGTAAACCACAACAAGCAGTGAGTTGCATCTCGGCTGTTGCTATATAAACACATGATCCCTGTAATATATGGCTGTACAGTAGAGTGATGTTATCCAGCAACGTTGGCTTGAAATTTATCTACAAGTGTATCGTATCTATTATTTTAACATTCTTGTTTAAGTTCGCGTTATGCTCTAGTTCAGGGTTCCTCAATCGGGGCCCTCGGCCCCCATTGGGGGCCACGGAGCGGTTCTCCGAGGACCATGAGCAGAGACCTTTACTAAATAGCTCTGCGGTGATATTGCAAAACCCTATTGATAAGCAGGGGACCACAAGTGTTGACAGTCTTTGGAAGAGGGCCACAAAATATGAAAGGTTGAGAACCACTGCTCTAGTTGGTCTTGCTCATCTTTTAGATTCCACAGGTGTGATAAAATTTTAAATCTATGTTCTGCTTTTTGTTTTTGCTTCTGCTGGTTTACGTAAAGTTGTAGTGAGCGTGTTCGCTCAGGACAGTGGTTCTAAAACTTTCATGAGCCGTGGCGCCCTTCAAAAGACTTTTAATATATCGTCACACTTGAGTTATAGAATAACACGGCAAAGCTACCTCGTGAAGGCCTCTGCTTGTGGCCCTCAGAGAACCGCTCCGTGGCCCCCAAAGGGGGGCGAGGGTAGTGGCGTAACAAGGGGGGTAAGGGGTACATCTGCCACCAGGCGCAGCACTTTGGGGGCGCCAAATTGAGGTCGGAATGTTACGTACTAATTACGAAATATCAAATGTCAGCGAATGCTAATAATTGCAATTTACAAAACGTCTAATGTCATTGAGAAATCTCATCAAGATCACCAAGGTTCGCAAATCGAGAAATTATGCACCTAAGTGATGTTTCAAGGCGGAAGTTCTGCTCCAGGAGTGCGCTTATGGCTGTGGTTTGACTCACGGCTGNGTCACAACTCGCTTTCAGAAAGCCCGGGTTATTGCGATCTTTCCNACTTCCCTATCATTATATAATTGCGTCACGATGAGACGGGAATTCAGNGTTCACAGTACATGCAGAGTGCTATGTTGCGCATGCTTTAAGAGCAGCAACAAAACTTACACAATATTGTTGCCAGGGATGTGCAGAGGGGGGGCGAACAAAGCGACTGCCCCAGACATCCAAGGCAGTGGGTCATCCAAAAAGTGAAAGTACAAACAGTGCATTTATCAAAATCTTGTAACTTAGACCTGGGGTGCAAAATTTTTTGTGGATGTTAGTAGCGCGCAACAATTTTTAGTAGCGCGCACATATAAGCTTTGCCATACAGCATTCATATTTATGAAATATATAAAGTGTGCAAACGTTCGTGCACTTCACGTTTTTGGTCGCGCGACGCGAGTGCGCGGCCGCATTTCTGCACCCCTGAACCAGACGCTTCCTATTTGCTGCTAAACCGTGNTGCATGGATCTGATCAGAACTTGCCTGAGGGAGCATGCAAAGGCATGTTAAGTGACTTGAGAGAGATGTGAAGCACTGCNATCGTTACCTTCATCTGTTGTGACTGAGCAAAGCATCCTTAGCACTTTCTTTATAGTTCAGAATAATATAAANG
>JGI24158J21664_10014660_pt1 | contig 10271 bp, 9 predicted proteins | sample Ectturendosymbi3_FD_21664 | JGI IMG/M metagenome (IMG submission 21664) | reverse complement strand
GAGCCAGACATTTTCATTTGGGGGGGCCACTGGAGGGGCCAGTTTTGCAACAAGGGAAGCTGTCAATGGTCTGTGTAGGACTTTCAGAAAGAGACCTACGGAAAGAGACCTAATTTTGGGGGGGCCACTGGGGGGCCAGGCAAAATTTTGGGTCGGAAGTGGTCCCCCTGGCACCCCCTTAGCTCTGCCGCTGGCCATATTCAAACTGGGTGTTATTTACCCTAGGTGAGTGTTTGTGGGCGTATACATTATCACCAGTTCTTGGTTTGTAAGGCCATAACTTTGGCTCCAGGTATGCTAGTGAGCCAATCAAGTGCTCTAAAGACTCGGATGATAGCCTAGTTTCCAAAAAAAACTTGAGCCAAAATATTGGCCGATTGGATTGGCGCCTAGGGCCGGGTAAAGTAGGCCATAAAATTGCAAAAACACCCCCACTTGTGACGTCCTCACAAGAGAACCCAAAACTGAAAATTTTTTTCAGTCGAAACTAGAAGACTAGCTGAATCCGTAGAGGGTTTGAACACTTTACTAGCGGCTGGCGAGTTATGGATTGTTATGGAATTGAAACGTTTGGTCAAATAAGTGGCCGCTATGGGCCTAAAAGGGTAGTTTATTTCTGACTTCTTAGTGAGCACTACGTGCAAAACTATGTTTGCTGTGGGGCGTTTTCGTAATTCATCTACTGTTGCACGAGAAACTTTTCTGCATGTAAGTGACCAATGGCATACGCAGAAGATTTTCATGGGGGAGTTTCATTCAGTGGCATGTGGTAGTCATTTGTATTTGGTGTGCGCTGTTTGTGACGTCACAATTTGACGTCATATTCATGTTTTCAAACTAACATATTGGCGAAGTTTGTTTACATAATATGCATATTCTTTTACATGTACTCCCCTTACTTTATGTGTCATTGCGCTAAATATAAACTGTCAGCGCTGCAAGTTATAGGATATCGGAGGAAAATAAACTCAACGCTACGACATAGCAGTTCATGACTGCAAAAATATCAGTTGCGCGTTAAAACAAGGGAGTAAAACACACTCATCATTGCGTCAGCAGAGCAATTTACAACTGCAAAATGAGGCTGCGCTAATGTCTTGTCGAATACGAGCGGTCGACCATACAAAGTGCTCGACTGGACTGGCTGGCGCACATCCCCATTAGCAAGATCGAATCTTGCTAAACTACACAACAATTGAGAATGCGCACGAGGTACGCAAGAAAACTTTGTATTTTTTGTTATGTATAGAAGTCCAGCAAACTTTTAGTTTTCCTTTTTCGTAATGCTGGAGCATTATGAAATGCCAACAGTTCATATCATGCTACAGAAATTGGTAATGTAACCAATGCGATCAGTCCTTGGACTGATCAGCCATAGCAAACAAAATAAAGACAATTATTTCGGACAAAGTGAACACTCGCGGAACACAATCTTAAACTTGCGTAGTGGACTAAAGGTCTGCAAAACGTGGTGAGATGGTATCGGGATGCAGACGATAACCCAGATTCCCACCAAAACCTAATCATTATTTTTTAGCTCATTTACAATGTTCCTTGAACTTTGCATGCAAATCTATTCCGTGGTATTTGCATTAAGATGGCAAATTGACAAGCAAAAAGTATGCGAAAACGTTTAATTTCCTTTGCGCAGGTAATAACGTTTTTGTAAAATATCAAGCTCAAGGCGGTTTGTTAACCCCAAACCCCTCGCCCTTGCGTACGCCCTTGTAAGTGACTTATTACCCTTGTTGAATGAGGCTCTGCTAGTTTGCGAGAGGCATATAATTTTCCAGAACTTTTGCGGGAGAGCATCAACAGTGTTTTGTTTGTTTTTGCTGTTTTCTAGTCTCAGTGTGGGTACAGCGTTATTTCTTCTAAAGGTAGGCCTTCTTCGAAAAATAGTTGTATCGATATCCAGCAGTCAACTGGTTGGGCTGCACTTGTTTGTATCTCTCCACAACGGAATCGTCTCTGTTGTTTGTGGCTGTCCTTAAACGGAGCTGTTTCAGGTGATCTATTTTCAACACTGAAAAAGCTACAAAAGTTGCTTGTCAAGCATGCTGAAGAAAGAACAATGGCCATATATCACTTTTATAGGCAATAAACTTCTAACGAATATGTCAGCTTTTTCTCCTGCGTCCTGGAAGTAACATGTAGTGTTTCTCTTCGCAGCAAGTCTACAGTCACGGTGCCGCCCTTGTTGACAAAGCGTCGATCGACATTACTTCCATTCGAGCAAACTTTACATATTTGTTTTTCAGGATGGGCAAACTGGCGGTGAATAGTTGCTTTTCAATAGGCCGTAGTTCTGAAAACAGTGGACGGATTTACTGATTGTATTTTACTCTGTATTACTTGAACTTTATTCACAGGTTTAGAGCGAGGTTTGATACAGTCTGAGGTGGTCTTATTCCAAAGTTTTCGAAAATTTACGCAAGTAAAAAGGAGTATAAAAAGATTTTCTTGACTTTTTGCTTTAATGTGACAAATGTTTACAAATGTTAAATTAGTTTTGCTTTGGCTTCTGGGGGAATTGTAGAGAACAATGCAACCCGGAAAGGGATATTGAACTTTAAGCTTTGCTTTAAAATTCCGAAGTTTGGAAGGCTACACCTAGTTTACAAAACTAATTTTGATGAAAACCAATTGATTTGTGAGCAGATTAAGCTTTAAGTGATACAAACTTTGCTTACGAGTTTCATTTTAGCCGGTATTAAAGTATTCTTTTAATAGAACTTATGGTTTTCGATGGTCAAAGTTTTAAGAAATATTAATAGCAACATTGTAGTAGAGAACTAATGCCCACATTGCAGTTGAGAGCTTTTGCAAATTTATTACGGCTACATACATTTGCAAACATGATAATGAAAAAAGCCAAATTCCTGAAAAATGACAAATTTATACAAAATTAACTAATTTCTGTATTTGATTGCTGCCCCCTTTCGTTCTTTTTCTGATATGTAATATGCAGAGTGTGTGCTTGAACTGTACAATGTACTATATTGGAAAGCGCTTTGGGCAGAGAGTAAGAACCTGTCTTTAAAGGGGTTTGATGTGACATTTGGGAATTTTAGGCATAATTTTTTGAAAAAATTTATAAAATCTTGCGCAATAGCAGGTTCCCCGGAAAGTGCTTATGTGGTACCAACTGAATCACTTCAGCAAGTCATAAAACTGTTTGTTAATTTCCATTTTTACAGTAGCGCATTGCAAAAGAATAGCTTATACACGCATACAGGCACATTGTCAAAAAAAGCATCTGCTTTCTAGTCACATGTATAGTTGTCTTCACTAGATAGTAAAATCGAATCGAGGTTTAGGGCTCATTCGATTAGAATGCCAAGCTATCAATGGAAGTACTAAGCTAGACGTAACAAAAGGCAGTATAAAAAGTTAAAAACATAACCATAGAAAGTTCTACAGTATAGCAATAAAAACTTACATAAAAGCTTTTCATTGCAAATAGTGTGAGGTAAAGACACAGATGGTGCTTAATTCTTTTGCTGTTTTTCGCGTTTTTTAATTCTTTGTTTTTTCAACATCCATGGAGTATACATGGATCTTTAGTGGGAGGTTATATGAAGAAAATATCCCAAGCCAGACTGGAGCCAAAGCTACCTTCTTTAATTAACTGCTTTGAAAATTTCGTAAATGTTAAAACAAATCAGCTTCGTGGAAGCCTTGTGATTTTCGATAGGTTTGGGTAGGAGTGACGCAAGCCATACTAAACATTTTTATTTGCTTTTCACTACTGATAACTTCATTGTTTAGGAAGAAGCGGCAACCTTGCCATGACATCGCTTCGCAATGCAACGGATCTCGAAAAAACACTTTACAGGTGGGATTATGTTACATATTAGATTTTGCAGAATGTAATGATGGCAAACATTTTGTGATGCCACACACTGTCTATAGCAAATTGTCTTCCCGAAATGAATGAACCGGCAAATTCGTGCACTTTCCAAATGTCGGGGCTTTTTTCTGTTTTTGTTGTTTTAAATTCAAGCTACGACTGAATGATATCATCACTGCACTAAATGATACGTAAAAAGCTGAATTGGGTTTATTTGGACAAATTCACCTGTCCAGATAAAGAGCTTAGCAGACAGTTGTTTGTCCATGCCTGGCCTAACCTACTGTGCGTTGGTGTGCATAGTAATTACAGTAATTTATTATGTGTAAATGAAGCAATAGAGGCTGGTTGCTTTGGGCCTAGATCACGTACCATTTTCAATCAGATTTTTAGAGACTTCGTGAAAAGGATTCAGTTGAATTCATAAGTCGAAAATGCCACTCGAGTCGACTCCTATAGCAAAAATGAGATTGGACGAAGTCACCCCATCATCGCCTCAGAGCACGAGTTGAGTTGAATCAAGTCACAAAAAATTGTGACTTAAGTCGAGCTGAGTTATTGAATCGAGTCACGCAACCACTGCTAATTGAAGTAGCGTTCTCTGTTGAAGAGATACCTGATGGCACAACATGAGTTATGTATTACGGCCGTGGCTGACTGAATACGAATGTCATGTGAAAATCAGCGGTACAGGAGTCCCCATCAAGAATGTGTCGAAAGCTACTAAGCATAAATTCCAGAACTAAGCTGGTGAATCAATCCTTTGGGAAAGTAAGCTGGAGAGCTGGAGAGTTCAAAGGTTTTCTCGTCACAGCGGACAAGGTTGATGGTTTGAATCCTGACTTCGATGTACACCTTTAGAACTGCAGCAGCGTGACTGCTGAAATAGCGTCCAATGTGTGGCCAGTCGAACGTCTCAAAATCACTTCCAAACATCCCACAGCCACCACTGAAGATCGACTTAAAAGACAGCGCTTCAAATCCTATTAGCTCCCTGGTTTCACCAATAAAGTCAAGTGAAATTTAAATTGCAGGAATCACCATCGGAAATGAATCTAACAGTACTGAGGATAAATACCAGAACTGAGCTGCAGTTGACTGAGCGTCCCTTTCGGTGAGTGAGTTGGCAGCTGAGACCACATCAGCAGAAGCAGAGAAGGTTGATGGTCCGATTCGCAACTTAGATCTGAATTTTCAAGACGCCAGCAGCTTGCCACATATTTTTCAGTCATTTTGAATCTGGTGAACAGGTTTCGGGGTTGTGATTCGAAATGGTAGCCTAATAGGTGTTTCCACTGTTGTTACAGCTTTGTCATTAATCTCACTTAGTCTTCTATGTTTCAAGGGTTCGCTTCCTGATTTCAGATGCTGTCCTCAAAAGTTTTTTCTTGCGCTTAATTCTTGCTTGAATATTATGTCGTATTCAACTTGTTTGCCTCTCTATGCACGTGTGTGAAGTTTTCTTCTTTAACCCAACATCCTACAAAAGTCAGAATAAAAATCTATTTGCAGATTTCTCTTGAGTATTATGCTTGGTTTTTTTATTGGATGCCGAATGTTTCCTACACTCCCGCCTATTGCATACCACGTTTTACCTCCTTCGTGGTGCCCCTCCGGTTTATCTTCGCTTTCATCCATGCATGAACAAAGGAAAAACTTTCAAGTACAAATGTCAGATATCCCGCTCGGAAGCATCTATATAGGTAAGACGTATATCTAACACAGTATGTCGCACATTGAAGCAAAACATAACTTCATTTGTTGTAGCGGCGTTAGAAACAATGCTTATATGTCACACTTTCTGTTTTGCGAAACGATATTGTGCAACTACTTTCTTAATAAATAACGTTTGCATATAGGTTACGCATGCCATAATCCCAGCTGAGTAACAATATAATTCAACTTTTCTTTCTTACACTAGGGAGTGTAGTAATAAAGATATTTTGTTTACACATAAGTGTGCTTCACGTAGCACAGATATATAGCAAAATTTTAAAAATTACTTAAACGGTAACACAACAATAAGTACACAACTCAGAAGAAGTGTACAGTTTTAACGAATTAGGAATGTGATGCACTTCTCTAAATGATATTATCTATTATGGCTTTTTTCCGTGAATGAAATCCTTGTTTGTAATAGCGTAAAGTCTGTTGAAATATATCTTAGGTATGATGTCAATGGAGAACAAGATCGACACCAGGACCAAAGCTGCTTTTGAAACATGGGCGAAACGTCATCCAAAAATTTTGGTTGAGGTTTTTGCTAACAACAATGGAACCACAGAAAAAAAGAAACGTTATGCAAGTACCACACTCAAAAATGGAGCAAGGATCATTCAGTTACCAGGAGTTAAAGATGGAGATTATCCGCCGCAGAAGAAAAGTTTTTCTATGATGAAGTTTATGCATGACGCATATTTGCATAAGTATGTGTGAAACAGCTTATTTCAAACGTTGCAACAAGTGTAGTAAAGACACAGAAATACATTATTTGTATTTTATAAGAAATCTTTGAAACTTCCAAAAACCATTTTTGTCTAAATTTGTTTTAAAGAAAGATTGCGAATTTAAGAAACATACAGAAGCTTTTTTGAGATAAAGGCTTACGTGCCACGAGCAAGACTCTGATTATATAACAGATAATAAAATGCAGCTTTTAACCAGGGGTGTCAAACTCATTTCCACTGAGGGCCATATCAGCATTATGGCTTCCCTTAAAGGGCCAGTTGCAACAGAATTAATCACAATCATCTACGCTATGCTAATACTTAACCAGCGTCTCTGTGACGTAATAATGGTTTTGGTACAGTGAATGAAGCCTTAAAACTGAATAACTTTTTAAAAAGAGACGTTAGGTCAGCAAGATGACTAAAATAACAAAGTTTTAACATGGCAAAGAACGTCGTTCGCCTTTGTAAACAGGTATAAACCACTACTGTTCCAAAAAATAAGCAGGCTGAGGCTTAAAATTTAAGCTTCGCGGGCCACATGAAAAGACGCGACGGGCCATATCTGGCTCGCGGGCCACCAGTTTGACACATGTGCTTTAAAGCATCGTGGGATCATTATGCTATATATTTGTTGGTGCATATTTTCTGATATTGGCAAAGTTTCAGATTTTCCCTACAACGTCGCACTAGGGCAAAAATATAATGCAAATGAAATAGCAATGGATACAGATGAAGCTAGCAAAAAGTTTAAAGAGCGTTTTTTTGTCGTTTGAGTCACTGTTTTTGTTGAGATGATGCTGAAAAATAGCTAAATGCACATTTCACGAAATAACTACATCAGAAAATACATATGTGAAGTTTTGACTGGTTCGTGCGTCTGGATGATGACGCTTATGTTGATCAAGAGCGCTTGCTTAAGCTTTTGAGTCGAATCAACTCGTCTCTTACTTTGTACATTGGAAGTCCGGGTTTCGGAAAAGATGAGGACGACCGAATATCTACTGGAGAAAATTACTGTATGGTAAGTATGGCTTTTCCATAAGTTTCAAAAGTTATCTTGTTTACATTTGACAAATTTTGCCGTTACTGCTGAAAGAAAGCGGTGTGTTCTCTTTCCAAAACAAACTTCAGTAAACTATAATTTAGGACAAGTATTCCCTTGACTTAAACTGAACTGCTGCTATTACGTGATGCATGAACTAATATAACTGGTGTTGCTTCAGCGGTTTTAACTGCTGCATGTGTTCAGAAAAAGGTGTTTATTCTGACTTATCGATGTGCACTTTTGTGTTGTCACTAACATAACCATCGCAAGGTGAAGATGCAACATTAATTTTTACTACGTGGAGACTTATCCCACACGTCCTTACATTAAAAAAGGTGGAAACATTTTAGCTGACCGTGGATTTGCATGGATATATTGATATTACTATAGAGATTTAAAATTTTGAATTTTACATTGCTTGTCATCCAATGTTACAATCTTAAGCTACTTAATATTTAAAGGTACCTTTAAGGTAATGTCTATTTTGCCTCATGATGCAAAAACTGTCCTGGGGCTATTTTCCATTTAGTCGAACACGATTGGTTGAATTGGTCATGTGACAAGTACGATACGCAAAGAGACAATGCGGTAGGGTTTAGGGTTACGGGTTAGCCTACACAAAGAGACAATGGGTTAGGGTTTAGGGTTACTTACGGGTTAGCCTACACGCAATGGAGACAAGTAACTGCTAACAGCTTGCTAGCACTGAAACCATGGGCGTCGGAAGGGGGGCAGGGGAGGGGCGTGGCCCCCTGGATTTTGAAACTTTTAGCAAAAAAGATTGTTTTCTTAGTTTTGAATGGGAAAAAACAAATTTCACCATTTTTAACCCTCCCCGGAAATATTTTTGAAAAATCCCCTAGTGCCCCCTCTGGAAAAAATCCTTCCGAAGACCATGACTGAATCTATGACAACAGTTATCCATTGGACTGAGCCGTCACAGACGTTACGGTCAACACAGCAGGTCCGGCGTTCCGAACTTGTCAGGTGAACACTTCAACCGATCCAGTCCTGATCCGCCAATTTTAACAGAAACTGTAGTCCGATCCAGCCCTGATCTGGCCAAAATTGTCTCCAGTCCTGTCGTGCTCATCTCTGCTATTTGGTCCGTCCTTAATGTCACACTTTTAGGAAAGGGAGTTGTGGTTGTTGTGACAAGTAGAAGGGACTAAAAGATAATGTAACGTTACAAAGTTATCCAAAGTTTATCAACCGCAATGAAAGAAATGTCTGACTCAAGCTACAAATATTGTTGAAATCTAACTTATAAAATGATCGGTATGACATAGTCAAGTAAGTACTCTCCACAATGGGTGTAAGCAAGGAATCGATCAGCATATTTTTACGAGGAAGTCGATTTCACATGAAATTACGCATCCTCAGTCCCTAGTTGTTACCAGAACGAGTCACAAAATGAAGGCTTCTACATAAGCTTAGTAGTTGCATAACGTGTGGATTGATGTAGCATTCTGAATCCGCGCAACAGCACTTAAAGAGTTTCTGGCCTTTTGTAGCCTACATGTATTTTGCAAGTGTTACTTCGAATTTAGATCGCATCTACAGCGAATACTATGAATCTACCGAAAAAAAGTAACAACCTCGGACTTGAAAAACTTTTTTCACATGTAGGGTGATCATACTACGAGTGACCAGAGAAACTAAAAAATAGCGAAATAAGAAAAAAATAAAATTATGACATTTTGTTGTGAAGGCCAATGGCCATTAGGCCTCGGTATGTGCCATAACGTCGAAACCTTTTTTAGAAATCACCATAAGATGGGCCCCTGTAGACATTTGTGGGGGAGCAGAGTTAGGCTGCTACGGCGCTGGCAGTAAGGTATGGAACTTCAATATGCGAGTAGCACAGTGCTTTAGCGCCAAAGAATTTTGAACGAGCACATTATTTATTAAGTGTTGAGCTGTTCTCGCAAAATGGTGGAAAACGAGAAAAAATCTTACATCATACAAAATTAACATGTCTGTAAGACAGGGCTATTTGATAAAAAATTGTAAAGTACTCCTTCCAATGCAAAGTGCTACTTCATCAAAATTGGATACATCTTTTTGGAACACCCTGTACATCCATATCAAACAGGATAGCAAAGTTCATTTTCACTCCTGTATGATACCAATGAAACTTTTCATGTTCCATGCTTTAACAAAATGCATTACTTGTAAAACTAAGTAAAAGACTTACTGTTTACGCAGGGTGGACCAGGAGTTATTCTTTCTCGAACTTTACTGCAGAAGCTGGGACCAAAACTGGGCGAATGCCTGCAGTCCCTTTACACTACGCATGAGGATATAGAGCTTGGAAGGTGCATTAACCGCATGACCGGCGCAAAGTGTGCTATGGCATGGGAGACCCGAAAGTTGTTTTACCAAAACTATCAGCATGGGTCTTATGCACGCAACATCGAGAAAATTGATTCTGCTCAACTAGGTTCGTGTGTTGATGCTTAGCTATATGTGTCTGTGATTATGATGACGTAAACATTCGTAATTTGTTGTTCAGACTTAAAGTTGTGATTTAGAGTTTGGCTCTACCTCTAGTAGACTGTTCACATTGAAATCTTCTGCCATGGCTCCACTGCTGTTTTCTATTTACATGATTTTTTCAATTGTAAATCTTTATCTGTTAAACAAACTTTGAGCCCAATGTTCCTGAACTTCAACCGCCTTTGTGTTTAACCCCTGGAAATGTTTTCAAACAATTCTAACGTAGAAAACTGCCCTGATACCGAGAGATGAACTGAATCTATTTGACAGTAAAATAATCGTTTACTTTTGACTCGAGCACTGTGCCCTGGAAAGCTTTAACCCAAGAGTACATCCCTCAGTTTGCAGTACATCACTCAATTTTCAATCAATCAATCAATCAATCAATCAATCAATCAATCAATCAATCAATCAATCAATCAAT
>JGI24158J21664_10014657_pt1 | contig 10272 bp, 7 predicted proteins | sample Ectturendosymbi3_FD_21664 | JGI IMG/M metagenome (IMG submission 21664) | reverse complement strand
CTTTGCCTGGCCCTGGGCGCCAACCGTGAGCTGGTAGTATTTCGCTATAAGTTTTTACTGGAAACTAGGCTACAATCCGAGTCCTTTGAAACTTTGAATGANCTGCTGCGGTTTCGGGTTCAAAAGTTGTGATGTAAGTTAGTAAAAATATTTGACTAACTAGTTAATTAGATAATTAATTAATTTGTTTATTTTAGATCATAACTTTTGAACCACATATTTCAACACTTTGCAGTAGAAATTAAAAACAAATATATATCATTTTTCGGAAAGCTCAAAGAGCTGCATGCAAAGGTTCGAAGAGCCCCATGCGGCTCGCGAGCCGCAGCTTGGCCACCTCTGCTATATGGGAAGGATAACGTAGAGTAGCACCAAAGAAGGTATGTGAGTTGGTGTAAAATTCAGCATCAGATATCAGTGTTGCTGCAAAGACAAACCTCATTTTTTTAAAACGATGACCTTTATTTCGATCTTTCATTGACGCGAGCGCAGGGGTCCCAAAAATATTTCGCATAAGGGTGCTAAGACTACCACTGCTATTCTCTGCTCATCTTACTTCGGTGATGTAGTCTTTTCCATCATTGCCGTGAATGACCTTGACTGCCACAATGTCAAGACCACCAAACATGTCACTGCAAGCGTCGGCCCAAAGCTTGTAGCGATCAGTCATTACAATTTCTTCAACCATCGCCGATCCTGTGTTTGCTTTCCAACTTTTTGATATGGAAGTTCTCCTGTCGTACACACACAGAGCGTCAAATGTTCATGCACTTTAAAGAAACCAGACCGTGCATGTATGATGGATAAGAGTTGCGACTGCAGAAAGAATAGAGTAAGTAGGCCTAGTTAAAGTTATCATAAGGCCAATACGTCCAGTTATATGCCAGTGGCGTATCCATCCCAAAAATTTGGAGTGGGGCACAATTTTAGGGGGAAAAACTTTTGACTGTGGGCGATCAACAGTATTTTTTTTGTGACACCGTCTCCCAAAGCATAAAATGAGTAGATATTCTAAAAACGTTGGGGAGCCATGGCCCCTAGCCCCCCCTGGCTACGCCAATGTTATATGCTCACTCCTGCTTTATTCTATAGTATTGCAAACCTTAAAAGTTATAATTTTGCTGCTCTCTGTACCTCACAATCATAGTTTCCAGGCTTCACGATGCTCACGCTTCTGGTACATTTAAATTGTTCCATTAGTTATCTGTATAAATTAACGATCTTAAGTTCCATAACCCTTGGTTTCACATAATAGAGCACTAGGTGGAAACAAGATTTGTTTTGGTGAAACACTAACTAAATAATGAAAGTGCAACTTGCATAAAGAAAGTCAATATTGTTTGCTTTTATGAACATGATCTTATAGAATTAGATGACGGCACATACGGAAAATAAATCCAATTCAATTGATGTCAGTAGTTATCCTGAGCACTAAGCAGTGGCGTAACCAAGAGGGGGAAGGGGGGACAATGGACATCTGTCCCCGGGCGCAACATTTTGGGGGCGCCATATTGAAGATAGAATGTTACGCAATAGTTGCACAGCGTCGAATGCCAACGGCTGCTACCCAGCTGCGAAATCTCATCAAGATCACTATAGTACGAACTTTAGTGACGTTTTTAGTTGGAGCTGTCTCCAGCAATCAGCGACAGCATCTGGTTTGACTCACGGCTGCGTCACAATGCTTTCAGATAGAGATAGCCAGGTTGCGAACTTTACGACTTCGGCTCTCATTATACATGTTGAAGTGGATTTGCTGTGGTGTGAAGGTAGTTATGGCGACTTTTATTTGTGAGATATTTAAATAAATGCTGACTACTATTGCAATATTCTACTGTAATTATAACTGTGCAACAGCGTTGAGTATACTATATTCAGGGGCGGATCCAGCCAGCGTGGTTAAGGGAAGCGATTTCCATAATATTTGGTAGTCAAGTATCGTAACGGCTTCGCTATAGTAAGAGAGACGAAGATGGGGGCGCAACCTTTTTCAAAGCGGGGGGCACAAGTGCACGTCAAAAAATCTATATAAAATTTTTGTGGTTTGAATTGGCATCTGTGACGTCACAATCATTATAATATGACGTCACTAACTACACCAGATGAAGGGCAAAATTACAATATTTTAGACAAAATTGCACCACTATGAAAACGCATCGGTGAACCATCTGAAATTCAAAGAGGTTGTTGTAGTTGCGACTCCAGGTCAACAGCGTCAATCGGGCTCATCGCACAATTTATATTGACTGAATCAAGAGCGTACACAAGGGGTGGGGTGGGCTTAAAGGCCCCCCTTGAGCTTGATATCTTACAAAAACATTATTACCTGCCCAAAGGAGATGAATTTTTTTGGCCTTTGTTTGTTAATTTGTCGACTTAATGCAAATACCACGGAATGAATTTGCGTGCAAATTTCTAGGATCATTTTAAATGGGCCAAAAGTAATATTTAGGTTTTGGTGGGAATCTGGGTTATCGTCTGCAACCAGAAACCATCTCACCACTTTTTGTAGACCTTTCGTCTACTACGCATGTTTAAGATTGTGTTCCGCGGTAGTTCACTTTATCCGAAACAGTTGTCTTTATTTTGTCCAGTATGGCTGATCAGCGCATGCGCTGACCGCACTGACTACATTACCAATTTCTGTAGCATGATAAAACTGTTGCACGAGCTCAAAAACAGCAGTTGTTAACATAGAAGCATTCAGGCATTTGATAATGTTTCATCAGGGAAAAAGGAAAACTAAAAATTTGCTGGACTTCTATACATAACAAAAAATTGAAAGTTTTCTTGCGTACTTTATGAGCATTCTCAATTCTTGTGTAGCTTAGCAAGATTCGATCTTGCAAACCGGGGTGTGCATTAGACAGCCCAGCCTCACACTTCCTATGCTCCACTGCTCGTATTCGACGAGACATTAGCGCAGCCTCATTTTGCAGTTATTTTGCTCTGACGCACTGATGAGTGTGTTTTACTCCCGTGTTTTAACGCACAGTCTGATATTTTTGCAGTTATGAACTGCTGTGTCGTAGCGTTGAGTTTATTTTCCTCCGATATCTTAACCTGGAGAGCTGATAGTTTATATTCAGTGCCATGACATAACTTAAGGGGAGCGCGTGCAACTGTAGAGGAATATGCATATTATGTCAACAAACCGCCAAAACGTTGGTTTGGAAAGATGACTCTGACGTCAAATTGTGACGTCACAAACAGCGAACACCAAATACAAATGTCCACCACATGCCACTGATAGAAAAACCCCCCATGAAAATTTTCTGCGTGCACCATACTGGACTGAATGCAACCGTTCGACGCATGCGTCACTGAACTTTCCAATTGCTTTCATTTTGGCTGGCACTATCGTTGCTCTGTGGCGTAGTTCGTAACAATGAATGAGAAGTTCTCATGATAGCTTCTCCACTGTTGAGTAACGTACGCCACAGAGCAATGATAACGCTATTTACTCCTCTGCTTACTATAGGCTCATTAATATTAACCCGAGTTAGTAGACAACTTATCATTCGTTTGAATTTGTTCTGCGAAATGTCCACAGATTGGATTTTAAATCTAGTGTTCTATGCAAATCCATTGCTTCAAAAAACATTGAATCTGATATTGCAGAGGGCAGCTCGGGCCCTAACGGATGAGCCCGAGTAAAGCACGAGCGAACGAAGGCGAGAGAATGCCTACTACAAACGATATTTTTTATTCAGGTCACCTGCAGCATGAACGTGAAAGGCCAGATATGGAACGAAAATATTTGAACAGTGACAAGGCCCAATGAAAAGAACCCGAGTTAACAATTAGTGAAGTGGGTGGAGGCACAAATATACAAAGCAAGCTCACGTTCTCTAATATAAATCGTAATCGAAGACTCGGGGGCTAAGCCCGCGGAGCCTTTGTGCCGGAGTCGCCACTGCTCCACAGCTAGAATACAGAAGTGACATAAGCATGGCTACCATGTCGTCCTTATTTCTAAGATTTGTCCTTATTTTGCAGTACTAACTTCTTAGAAAATATTACTGTCCTTTTCTAAGAAATGTCCTTATATGTGACTTATTTTCTGTAGCATAACAATTTTACATGAGCAATATCTGATAGACATACAGACCATTTCTATCCCATCGTAAACATTTTGTAATCAAGATTTTATGATGACATAAAAGTAGTAAAATCCTGCATCACACAGACGTAACGCACTCTCAGGAATTGTTAGCACTGTAAGCTGTCTACTCTAGTTAGGATTCTTAGGAAATCTATTTTCGTAGCGAAGTTTTACCATTTTCATTGATTCAAGAAATACGCAAGCGAAAAAAACATTTTTTGTGACGATTCCAAGAAGGAAGTCGAGAATAAGACATTGCTGAAGCAAATGGTTCACATATGATCTGACGTTGGTCGTGCAAACAGAAACAATTGTTTTATTTTTAGGTAATAAAATCAAATTTTCCTCAGCCGTCCATATTTTTGGTCCTAGATCGATGGTAGCCCTGAACATAACTGATTACTCATTCGACAACTGCATCAGATACCGTAATACAAAGACAAGAAGAAGCATATGTAGCAAGTTGTCTGCAAGGATGCCAATTGTGTTGCCAATGCAAAAATAAAATATAGCTATTTAGTGTTGCCAGTGCAAAAACAAAAAACAGTAGAAATTGATCTGACAAATGTTTCATTTTGCGTATAAGACTCATTTTCCGTATAAGATATTTAGATTGGTGTTGAAACGCTTGAAATTGTACCAATTTTTCGATGGTGTGGCACGAAATTTTTCCTACACACAAGCACAAGTCTTTCAAGGCGTTTTAGGACCCGATTCGGCCTATAATTGAAAATCGGGTCCCGAAAATCAGATAAAATTATCATCGGGTCCCTAGAATCAGAGAAAATCGGGTCCCTACAGGTCCATACCGAGTACCTAACTTTTCCTTAAAAAACCTGCTCAAGCATGTAAAATTATACCATTTTTGTAAAAAATTTTTGTATAGTATTACACCATATGGCAACACTGTTTGGAAACATCAATGCGGTAAGCAAACCCGAGAATGGTGACCAGATTGTACGCGGTGTACTGTATTCTGCTAAACATTTACGAAATCCTGACAAATAACAAATCATATATTACAAATAATATTGCCAAAATACTGCCGAAATTCTGCAAAATTTATAACGATTTACTTTGACAATGGACCCAAACTGATTGTGCTACTTAAACTTATTCAGGCAAAATTCGAATTTGAAAGTGGGGGGCCAGTCCTCCCCAGAAAAAAGTGGAGGGGCCAAAGCCCATGCGGCCCCCCAGTTCCGTCACCTATGGAGATGAAGTATACTCCACAACACTGCTGCGACAAAACAATGGACAACAAAATGGCCTTATATCGCGAGTGTTGTTTTCCGAATTGTACACAATTTTGGTGAATAAAGTTACTTTCGTAGGCTTTAGGGGGGCGAACGCCCCAATCGCCTCCCTCTGGATCCGCCCCTGACTGTATTAGTTAGAACTGTGAACTTTTCAGTTACTGTTCCATGTATTTCATATTAAGTCAACCTATAAATTGAGCATCTTCATGAACATGATTGTCGAAATTCAGTCACGAAATTGTTTAACCTGGTAAACTTCTCATGGAGCGTCATTGGCCTTACATATTTCCTAGGTTAATACATGTGACACATTTGATTTATGTCAGTTTCTTGACGAAACAACAGGCACATTTTCAGCAAAGGCAAGAAACCTTTGTCTTTGAAGTTAGATAATTTCAAGTAAAGCATTACATCGCAGTATTTTTTTGTTTTCTGTTAACTTTTCAGGATATTATATCCAAAGAATTATTCTAGGATTTTGCAATTTAAATTTGTCTAATAATTTTGTATGAAATAATTTGCCTTCCGTTTTCATATGCATTCTTCTGTGTGTCCTTCTCTCTTATATTTCAGCGTGGTCCAATTACCTTTGACCTGCGGGCCATTTTACAAAAACGTGAGAACTTGCAGACCACTTCTAACAAAATGATGTGTAAAACAACAAAATCACCAGATATTGAAAAGGGAAGATAAGAGATTGCGTCTTCGAAATTATTACACAAAAGCAATTTATTACAAAGCTCAATCAGTGGGATGTCTGTGGTCGAGGCTTCTCTGACTCGATCGTTCCTATATCAAACCCAATATGGTAGTTGTAGCAAGTTGGAGACTACATTGTCCAGCGCTTCGTGTGCAATTTGATTTCTGTTTTCGGATTTGACTTGCTTCATGGCAGAAACTGCGCTCCAAACATCGATGCGAAATCTTTCAGTTTGGGAAGCCTATCTTTGCTGACTAATTTACAGAATCTGTCTACATCTAGTCTAACGCCATTAATGTTTTACATTTTTATTAGAAGATGTTATGTGTGTTCTAAGTAAAATTACCTACTGCAACATACACACAACAAACAATACTGAGAAAGCTCGCGGTCCTGTAGTCGGACCATACTTTTTCATATACGAGTATTCGTGTGTCTGCGTTCAGTCAGTCCTTTATGTTGTTGTAAAACTCAAAACTCTGGGTGTGCGTGCTCCAGAACCCCCTCAGGTCGCACCATGGAACGGCGATTGTGACCAAACCTGACGTGAAAGATGGACAAGCGGGTAGCACTGTATTGGGGTCTTCAAAAAGCTATAAAAAACACGTGCTTTAGAAAAAAGTTGCTACCCTGGCTAATTTATGCTGTGTTATCAGAAGATTTTTGTGCCGTAAATTCTGCCACAAAAAGTCATATAGATTTTTGCAAATGATAAGGGAATATCTTGCCTAGCTTTTGCATTTTCTTTCACTAGTTGCTAAAATTCGAATGTATTACCACAATTTGGAATGTCGCATTACAACAGTTTCAGTGTTCAATCGTGACCGAAATTTCAAAGTGGAGATAGCTTAACGCGATTCGATTCTTAACTCACTACGATAGTTCACGGTTTCCCAGATTCATAGGTCCTGACGCCAATTCTGTGATGACGTCACAGTCATATTGAAGTTTTCAGGCGGGTACAGAAACAAATATATGCAGGGCCCGAGCCAGTTTTCGATGCCCCTTTACTCCCAGCTCATTCTTCGCATCTATGCTACCACGAACCGGCTGCGTGGGGGCGCCCAGATTGGGTTTGTCGCCGGCAGCGAGAAACCCAAGGTACGCCAGTGGGGCTAACTTGAAAATTACCATGTGGATGCTACTAGCTGTAAGGTTTTTGGAACAAGGAATCCTTGCAAGTGGTTCATATTTTTAAAGAGGTCTTTGGTATCTGCTGTAAGCCCCTTTGCTCGCTGTTGTGAACATTGGTTTCCTCAGAGAGATACGGTAGTCAGTGTGAAAAGAAAAACAAGGCCTCTCCAAAGAGTCTCTATAATATATTGGATATAAATCATTACGTAAGACAAGCAAATCGCTTTCCACGACTTTTAAATTTTCTTAAATTTTGGTTGATCAACTTTCTTCAAAGAAATTTTCATCACAGCAATCACACGGTTTTCATGAGGTCAGATGAAACTTGAAATGTGTTTGTAGAACAGCAACTTCAACCTTTCATGATGTTGCAAAATTATTTGCGATTACTCAAAATATTGAGAAACATACCCGCACATCGATCTCGAATGGTACTGATGTCGTCAGACTGGAACCGAAATGTAAAGTCAAAATGTCCGAGATAGCGGTTGACTGTCTTAAATGTGTTCGTAGTGCATCGTTTTAATTTTTTTCAAACAACAAACCCTTTTTAATCCATGAAGCCACGATATTTAAGTGCTTCTTTGGCAAAAACCAGAAACAAGGCAGTATTTGAAGCACCGCATAGCAGGACTTGTCGAACCGTTGTAATAAACGACACCATTGTTTCAACCGCCTGACTTTTCATTACAGCAAATGAAAAGTGACTGTAAAGTCGCAAAATCATTTACAGAAATTCTGTTGCTGGTGTGGAATCTATTAATTATTTGCCATGGTGATAACATTCTGTCAAACAGTCAAAATGTCTGCATTTACAAGCACAACGATTGTGTAAAAAAACATCCTACTTTATCAGTCACTGTGTGTGAAATATTACACTATCGGTGATCAGTATGTTACCAAAGAAGACAGCGTCTTCCGAAGGTATATCATTTTTATGTTTTCAAGTGAATTGTGCCGTTATTTTAATCATACAGTACCTCTAATTTACTCCTGGTGATTACAACACATTACTGATTGCTTCCCACGGTTGGCATGTAACCTTCGCGAGGACGACAGAAACGTCACAAAGCTGACAACAAACCATAGTCATTTCCAAAGCACTATCCTTTCTTCGAAAACATTAGCGCACCTGCTAATGACGGTGCCAGACACAAACTGTTGACAGTTTTGACCTTCTTTTTAGTTAGATTCGTGTCCGCGTGGAACTAACAGACAGGATGTAGAATTTGAGGAAGTTTAAAAATGAAGGAAAAGTAAAACCTTGCGTTGCATTTAACGAATTGACGTCAAGCATAAGTTTTTAGGAATACAAAAACGTAATAGTTAAATTCTTAGAAGACCCAGCTCCTAGAGCTCTTCAAAGTTTTTGCCGTGATCGTGCTGTGCAAAAGGTGCAGCGGCATGATGAAAGGACAGACAGCGACACGTTACGCAAGTGACAGAGTGCATGATGGAGTCAAACTATTTCTTCTTAAATAATGCAGAATTGTTCTCAAGCTTTCAAACCAAATAGACGCACAAAAAGTATTAAGCACCATACGTTAGCTGAACTTAGAGTGTCACTTTCCCTCTTGGTGTTGTCTTTCCTCTTGTGTGTGTTGAAACATTTCGACATCAAAAACAATTTTGCAAACCCACAAGATCCGTATTTGTCATGTTTCTGTAGTGGTATACACCCTATTTCGTTTCTCTAAAAATCTGTACACTTAACGATGCTTTTAAAATGCATAATGTAAATCAATGCAAAACATCTGCTATGGCTGCTGCTGCTGAATTTCATTAGCTATTTTTTTAAAAACAAGATTTTACCTTGTTTCAAGTTCCGCTCTCATTAGGTTATCAACGCTCTTGATTGAGTTTCACCTGTTTCTGATTTAATTTAAACACACCAACAAGCGAGTCTTCAGATTTTGAATGCTGAAACAATCCTTCACCACAAACATACAGCATGTTGTTGGCATGCTAACAAGAATGGAAAACGCTTTCGAATGAAATTTCGGTATTTAAATGTTGAGAGGTGACAACCAAAATCAGCGTAATTTGTGGGCTGGGCCGAGTTATTGGGATCGCTTGCGTAACGCTACTCATAAGCAAGAAGAAGCATAATTTGTAAGTTCTGAATTCTGCTTTTCGGGCTAAATCTTATTGCAGCTCATGACATTCGCTTGTTGAGGAGCCTACATGAATAGACCTACCATACATCCCGGTTTGGCCGGGACTGTCCCGATGTCCCGTCCCGGTTAGCAAAATGTCCCCGAGTTTCACTTCAGTGAAATTTTCAAAATGAACTCCAGCCTGATGATGCATTGTTAGGAAATAATTCCGCTCAATGGCCGTTTGTAAATTTGGGGCTTATTGTTGCGTCATTTTTTCATTGTCTTGCTGCAATTAGAAGTTATTTTGTATGTTTTGAGAAGGCAGGATAACTTTCAGTTAGTTTTGAGTAATTTTATGCTGAAAGTAAGCTAGAACTTGACTTAATGCAGAGTAATGTGGCAGGCTAACAGTACGGTATGGATTCCTTTCACAGATAAGCGCTAATTAAAAGAGGTTAAGAAAAGTTACCTTGATGAGCTCAGGCCTTCAGCCGCTCGTCAGTTTATTTCATTCATGGTTTTGAATTTGTCTCGGTTTAAGCCTATGAAATTATGGTAAGTCTATACATGAACTCGCACTCGTCATTTGCGAAGGGTTGTGCGGTCTACAGTATATAGCAGTCAGATTTGAACAATTGGTAAAATCAAACTTCAAAATTTCGTTGTATTAGTTTGGGATGCTCGTGCAGAACCGTCGCCAGAAAGTTTTCAATAGGGGGGCTTTGCAGTTCTGCGGGGGGCTTTGCGTTTGTGCGGGGGGGCTTGGCATTATAAAATTTACCACAATTCCACCTATTTATAGTGCTTCACGTTTCAGTTTGGGGGACTTGGAACTTTGTTTGGGAGGGCTAAGCCCACCAAAGCCCCCACGTGGCGACGGGACTGTGCTCGTGTGCAGTTGACTTGATTTTATAATTTGCTTTGTGTTTTTTAATGCTTCGATTTCCCAATTAGTACTGTGGATTAGGGGCGGAG
>JGI24158J21664_10014654_pt1 | contig 10273 bp, 10 predicted proteins | sample Ectturendosymbi3_FD_21664 | JGI IMG/M metagenome (IMG submission 21664) | reverse complement strand
TTTGAATTTCACAATTTACTTTAGTTTGTAGGGACAGATAATTGTCAGAAACCATAGTTAAGTTAGTGTCATCAGCAAACATGCGGACATTGAATTCACTTATCACCTTACGATGCTCCAAATTCTCAGTTACGTAATATAGAATGTGATGCGACCATATGCGTACTACACACTATCTCAGTGGAGCGTTGTTGTTACATAATCGAGCTTGCTTCCCAGCAAGGTGTTCACTGATTTTTGCATGCAGTGTTACGGTGCGTTTAGTTTTGCTGTTGGTGAATTTTCCCTTCATATACCACACGCGACGTTTCTTACAAGGCATCACGTTTCTTGATCAACTTCAAAAGTACCAAAAATAGCATTCTTGCGTGTTGTCAGTACGCTTTAGCTCGGAGGATACGTTGTGGTTTCGAAAGCGCTGTTCAATTAATTTTTTTTTTCTTCAGATGTACTCCTTGCCGATGTTCCGTATGCATCGCTGCTGCGCATGGCAAGATAATCGCGTACTATTTTTCCGTTCCACCTTTTTTTCCTTCGAAATAAGAGAACGCGTGCTTTAGTTTTTGTTTAAAATTTCAAACTGTGTCCAGCTGCACAATGCATATCAGTCCGTGTGCTGAGTGTGTTTGCTTTGTGCCAACTCCACCTGTGCGGTTGCTTAGCTGTGGACGGTTGGTGAGAATTATCTCCTGTACCTTTTGTTGTTTTATCTGCGCTTTGTGCAGCAGAACATCTGTTGCATGCAGAACTATCCTTGCAGTCTTTAAACAGCCTCAATATTTTCATTATCCACAAATTATGTATCTTAACATGTATGGAATTCATAATCTGGTTCCGTAAAATATTAATGTTGTTTCATTAAACAGTCGACACGATCGTTTTTGCTGCAGTAGTATTGTTGCGATCGGAAATCGCGATCGGCATGTACGCAAAGCTTCGCACCGTGGCAGCAAGCAATAACAGAGATCATGCGCCGCAATCTCTCTTACTCCTTGCTTGCTCGCGCTACATAAATAATGGTGTTATTCTTCTCGCATATCCCGTTCGTGGTGAATCACACAATCAACGCAACACCACCGGAGAGGTTGCAACAACATAAACAACCAGTATCGTGATTTATTTTTCGCGATTTGAAAGCTTGCGATAAGTTCTCGCAGAGATCCTTCGTCCATTTGTTGCTGAAACAGTCCAAGATGCTATAATCAAGCCGTTCAGCGACGTAGAAAGAATTGTTTTATATGACAACGAGATTCTTGGTCTTCATGGAATCAATCTGTTTTTTATTTTTGTATCCTTCATGTTTTTTGACGTACAGATCGTTTTTTGTCTTTGCTTAACAGCTCGTTTTCATGCATTTTGCAGATGTCAATTTCTTCTCGGCGAAAAAGGTCAGCGCTTTGTCGATGATGTTCAAGCCCGCCATCCTCACTGTTCGATGCAAGCCATGGCCGCACGGCGCAACACCGACGTTCCGCTTGTGGAAAGTGGACCCTCCAGGATCCCATCTCCTGCTCCGCAACCAACCAGCTTGCAGGTACAGTCATCGAACCATGGTCAAACATTTTTCGATCATAAAGAGATGGTCAAACACTTTTCACGCTGATTTCCCTGCCAGGAATGCCAGTGACCGCAGTAGGTTGGAAACTTGTTGAGAGAACGCACTTCAACTTTGCTTTCTGAGACTTGGCGGCAAAGTCGCAAACAAAAACTTTGCAACGGAGGGCGATGATGCTGGACGAGATTTAACTTTCTTTAAAGATCGGCTGAAAAACATCCGTCGCGAACTTTCACAATATACGTTAGGAAACAGGGTTTTGACAATTGTAACATAGCTTCAGAGAAAGGGCTTGAAGAAAGTTAACGTGTATTGGCAATCAGGAGCCTATACAGATGCTGTAAATTGTTCCCCCGCGGTATTGAAAGTATTGAAAAAGTATTGAATTTCAAAATTGGTTTTCAAGACCTTGAAAAAGTATTGAATTTTGCTAAAATGTGCATTAGGTGTTGAAAAAGCATGGAAATTCTGTATGGAAAAGAAATCTCAAGTATCCGAGCGGAATTTCACCGTAGACAAAGAACTTCATTATTTATGCAATGTTGTACAATGTGTAAAATTGAGTTTCATTATTGAGAATTTTGAAAAATGAAGAGAAGTAATGGTATTGAACTTCTCAAATTTAGTATTGAAAAAGTATTGAAAAAGTATAGGAAATGATTTTTAAAAAGTGCGTGGAAACCCTGAATGAAGTTTGTGCTGTTGTGCACCTAATCAACTCATTCAGCATGATGGTGACTTTGCGTAAAATTACAGCCTACCCCGTTTCATTCATTTGCTGTTGTGCGTTCAACCACAGGTAATTTGGTTTCGTTTGATTCACTTGTAAAGGAAACCAATTGTATTCAATGGTTACTTCACACACCTTGTGACTTCTCCAGTACACACTGTATTGTTCGCGTTGGCGCCAGGTTTAATGCTTGACTGAATATAGTCTGCGTCGTTTCCATGATCGTCGCACCTGGTGACGGTGTATGTCTGTCACTCCGCGTCAGTGGCTCCCAACTTTGTTTTAGCCGCGGCGAACTAAACAGTTCTGTTTTTTTCGCGCGGTACACCAAAGTTAGTGATTGAAACTTATTAGAAACGTCCTTTTTCAGGGCCCCGTACAATGGGTTCGATAAAGTCGTTCTCAGTTTTAAAAATTACGTGGCACACTGGTTGGGAAGCGTTGGCCAACGCAACTACCTGCGCAGTGCATGTTGCTCATGGCAACTGCGTGTTTAATTTAATCTTGTGCCTGCTCTCCACACACCTTATTTAATCGTTCGGTTTGACGCTAATGTGTATTGGACGCGACCTAAAGGAGTTTTAAGTCCTTTGATAAGAAGGCCTACGTTGTCTTTTCGTAATAAGCATAAATCAGGATGAGGCGGTGGGGTTTCCTTTAAAGTGATCGTAGAATTGAGTAAGCGGATCTTGAGGGTACCGATTAAGTTTGAAGTGGCGTCTCAACAACGTATCACGGAACCACTTTCTTTGTTCTGCAGGTACCATAAAATAATCTCTGACGTAGATTTCACAAAAGTAAGCTCTCGTTCAATGAACCCGTCGAAACGTTTCCACATCCAAGTTGAAAAGCCCCGCCGGTTACTTTGCTAAAAACGGTCGATTTCGGGAAAGTTTCTGAAACTCTTAAATTATTATTTAGCCGCCAATCATCAACATCATAACAGCTAGTTATGTTTTTAACTTTGACGATTTGTCAACTTGCTTTAAATTGGAAGGTCGAAAGCAGAAGACTCCAAACTACGGCCCGCGAAGGCATTTTGCCAACAAAGGAAAATAATTATATTTACGAAAAATTTATTGATTTGGTAGAATGTAACATATCCCGAAACAATCACATTACGTAAGATGTCCGGCTCTTGAACTGTTGTGTAACAGCTTATGTGGTCATCAAAAAAGTTTGGAGACCCCTGGTCTAAAGCAACACATTTCTGAAACGTCGCAAACCAGTTTCATATGAACTCTAGTAGTTTCACGCACGTCTTTTTTCCCTTTTATGTTTTTTTTTGTTGTTTGAATATCTGTAACAGTTTTGATTTTGTGAAACCAGGTCTTCTTCGCCGCTTTTCGCTTCGGCGTGTTTAAAGCAATGACTGCAAGCGTCACCGTTTCACGTGGATTCTGCGGTTGTTTTGCGCGGCAAAGCAGGTCGGCGCGTATTGCAGACCTTGAGTGCCTGTTACGCTGTGCACTTACCGGTGGTCGCGACTGGTTCGTGGCGTGATCAAGATGCATTACAAGTTTTCTGTGCGAGGAAAGCAGTGACATAGTCGCACCAGATACAAACGCTCTTGACGCAATTCTAGTTCATGCTTACGACATCATGTGCTTTCCCTTCAATTGTGATTAATCCTAAATCAATTGGAACTTTTTGTTATTGATATAATTGGATTCAGGAAATAATGGAGAGGAAAGAAGCTATGTTGACTGAAGCAATGGAGCAGTCCCACGTTATCCAAGCTGTCGAAATTTTTGGTTTCGGGAGAGTTCAAGAAGTCATTAAAAGGTGCGTGAAGAATTGCAAGAAAGAGATACTTGGCAGTGGAAATACTATACTTTTCATTTCAGCAAAACTACACCCCATGTTTGTTTGTTGTAGCAGCTCTTTTTTTAATGTTGTTTTGTTAACAGGTCTTTTATGTCACCTGTTGAATGTCTCAAACACAGTACATTGGCAGCGTGTAAAAATGATACGCGATGTATCCTGACACGATCTATTGAGCTGTTGATGGAAGCATGTTTACATGTCGCGCTGAACGAACACATCCACCATTTCGACGAAAGCGGAACTGTATTGAATTCAGACAGACACACATTCGCACGCATTAGCTATTGAGACGGCGATCCAAACGTCAAAACATGAACAGTCGTTGCACTTGCCGAGATTATCATCGCGGAAACTAGAGCCACGGTGTGCGCAGAGTTGTTGCGAAACCTTCCACCGACGCATTTTGTAGTTATCTTTTGCTGATGCCCTGTTTGCTCAAGACTCGTGTTTCGCTGGCCTGATGAACATTTCATGCACGGATGCAGACTTCGGTGTGCCGGACTCACACCGCTGAAGCTTTTAAGTCACGTAAGCAAAGAAACATAAGTTGAATCACGCATCACTGCAGTTCTTTGAAGCAAAGCCGATCGATGTTATGTGTTTTTTGAAAAAGTGGATGTCATTCGAGAAGTCCGGTGCGTCGCATGACCTGAACTTCGTAAATTGAGTTTAAACCGGCAGCTCTTTGCAAATATAACTTAAAGGTCTTTCTGTTGAAGAGCGGAGTCCCGCATTAAATACTTGCGTTATTAGCCGCACGACGAGATCCAAATAGTAATTTGATCCAAGTGCTGCTGAACAGGAATCGTTTTTATCCATCGGCATTTAACAGCAACAGCGAAGCAAGTGATGTACGAGATTGCATCCTGCAACTGACAAGTTTTGGCGCAGACAGTCGAACTTGAAACTTACTTCGAGCTGTCATTCCGAGACCCTTTACTTGCCTTATTTTTTTGAGCGGGACGGCGAAAATGTTGGAATGCTAAATAATATTAAATGCAAAATAGCGCATTTTACACCCAACGTATTGCGGTGCAGCTCAAAACTAATTTTTTGCTTCATAAAAAAACGTCATTGGCCCGTACCGTTACATTAGTGTAGGTCGATGGTTCTGGAGCGCGCGATCCCTGGGCGTCGTCGCAAATAAAATAGGGAATTTGCGAGTTGTAATCTCTTTCTACATGATCACTGGTCAACAGTATCTTGGTGTCGGTCAAGCTAAACTGCGCAGCAAGGCTGGTTTCATTTCGCCGGCTGCGGATCTGATCCATTCAGGTTTTCAGATACTGCATTTTCCTCAAATGAATGAACAATTTGGTGTAAACATGAGTCAGCCGATCAGAATATCTTGGGAACCACTGCCCTAGAGCTGGACGTGAGAAAATATTTGCCCGTGATCGAATGCCATAAATTTCAAGAATATAATTAATGTCATTTCTTTTCGTGACGCATGGCAGGGGAGCTTCGTATAATTGTTTGACAAAACTAGGATTAATGACTGACGTGCAACCAGGTGTTTATGCAAGTATTTGCATTTTGCCGGCACTAAAACCTGCTAATGGCGTGTTCTCGTGAAACCTCGTCTGCATTTAGCATCAATCTTGGTTGCGCAGCGAATGTTTATGACTGACAAACTCTAAATAGCACAGCACCAAAAAGCAGCAAATTCCCCTATCTGCAGGGCAGTGCCAATCCACCCTCCGACAAAGAGTATTCCGTAGACTTTTTTGGTCTTTTGAAACCCACTGGACCTGACAAAGGTGCGAAAAAGACCAAGCTACAACTCAATATTGTCTGACTAAAGAAAAACAAGGCCCAAATATTTCTGCTTGATCGGTTGCAACTAGACAGTTAGTCTGTAATTGCTGCTGCGTCAATGAAGATTCCCATGTTCTTTTGAATCACACCGTTTTCGTATCACTCGTTTCTGCGCAACGTCGCTGCACTTGATGCAGTATGAACCTCCACCCCCTTGCCACCCAATGCTTTCAAATAGGTTGGTCGGTTGTTTGTCTGGTGCGCGAACCTTGTACTTGTGTATCTTATACCGTAGGAAGTGCTCAATGCGCGTGGATTTGTTTGTCTGAGAAGAGCAAACAAAATGTATCCACGCCATGAAAGTTCACATAGGTCTAAAACCATGTTCAGTTTCGTGGCTTCTCAGTATTCAACTGACCAAGAAAATACTAACGGTCGAAAGGTCTGCTCTGTCTTTTTAAAACCATGGTGTGTCGTGAATGAAAAGGTGTTCGCATTTGCCTCTGTCATATCGGTAGTGTTCTTCGTGTGTAGCTCTATGAGCAGGGGTGTAACGAAGGGGGGCACAATTTCCCGGGCGCCGAATCACTGGGGAACGCCGAAAAGTCCCAACAATGGCACAAATACTTTCTTCAATACAGTGCATTTAATTCCGAAAGAACTCAGATTCGAATATGGGGGTGCCGAACTTGCTTCTTGCCCGGGCGCCACCCAACTTCGTTACGCCCCTGACTATGAGCAAATGAACCTTATTCAAACAGTCTAATAGACTGGAAAGTTTGCTATTCAAGTCCAGTAGTGTGGAAAGTTTGCAATTCAAGGAAAGTACGCTGTTCACGTTTCGTGCGCAATTCTAAATTGCTGAAAATGATCACTAGACTGCCATTATTGTCTTTGCTTAAATTATTTGGTAAATTCCGAGGTTTTGCCTTATTGGCCCTCTTAACATGCAGTCAAAATAAGTTTAATAGGTAAATGCAGAGTTTTTGAAGGTGTTTTAGGGATCCGATTCGGGTCCCTAGAATTGAAAATCGGGTCCATGGAATCAGAGAAATCGGGTCCCTACAGGTCCATGCCGGGTACCTAACCTTTTCCTTAAAAAAAACTGGGTAAATGCGAACTGAGTGACTTTTACATCCCATTGCACAATTCATGCTTGCAGTGGTTATTTACACGGTGGATAGTGAAAATCTAGGCAAAATGACAATGCTCTCTGCAAACCGCCTGGCGACTTTTAAGAGACGGAAACAATGGAACTTGGAGGTGTGTGTTCCACGACAGTATTTTTAATCTACCAAGCTTCGAGAGCCCAAAGCCTGTTTTACACCGTAGTTAGGTATATTATTTTTCAACCTTTGTTAAACCACAGTTAACACTTGTGTTATTGTCGTAATTTATGTAAAATTTAAACTGGTGACAGTGGATAATTAGGTTTCACGACGAAATTCTTGCGAAACAGTCTTTTGCGGAGCGCTGCGTTCCGTGGAACACAATCGAATATCACGGAGGTATATGCTATGCTAGTTCAACTTTGTATGAATCTTAATCATTGAAGTTTGCTTGTATGGGTTTCTTTATCGGGTTTACATATTCTAGAAGCCCTCCCCTACATTTTTGGTTTTTAAGTGATACATAAGATGCCTTTGTCAGTTGGCTGGAAATTCTGCTCCTGGCATTTCTGAGGTGCTCGGGATTCGTGGGTCTCATTTGGTAACCATTGCTTCAGACGGACTAGACAAATTTCTCGGTGGCAGATTCAAATGATGCAGAAATGAATTCGCGTTTTGTTGCTTTTGTTCTGAAACATAAAGCAAATCCAAGTGTGAGTAGTGAACTTGTGCGCCGAATTTATTACAAATGCCAGTGCTTTTTTCCATCAAGCGTTGTGGGGCAGCTGCTGATCCACCATTTGTATTTGCTATCCTATAGTCAAAGGTATTTTCCTTATGCGCAGTGAACAGTTTTTTTTCCAGATATTGAACATAAACGTACGTGGAAAGGCTGGCAAAAATACTCTGTGCAGAGTTTAACTTTACTCCGACCATATTAAAGTTGAGATTGCCGAATGCCAACAGTCATGTGACCAAAGCAAATATCGAGTTTCAATTTATTTTGAAAAGTTGGCTTGAGCATGAGGTTTCAGTTGTGCATCTTTAGATTTCAACTTTTCTTAATTTTGAACAGGAAGTTACAGATTGAAAGTCTGAAAGGTGTACTACATATTTCGAAATTGCAGCAGGCGTGATAAAGAAATTCTAGGCTTAGAGCACAAATGCGCAGCTTTTTCAATAAACCCTTTAAACCCCCTTTGAACAGTTTTCAATGGAAGTGAGTGGTTGCAAAGCTTTCAGACGTCAACCGTAACCAATACACGCGGCGTCTCAAGCTGCTACCGAGCTCTTCCTACAGCGAATTACTATACATCCGTTGCGTTTATACGCACCAGTACTCGGACAATTTTCTGGCTTACCTTCGCATTTTTGCGGGAGCTAAAATATTTACGAAAGTTAGACAGATATTTCATAAAACACCTGCTTGTTTCCAGTTGACTTTCTGCTGAAAATACCGCAGTTCGTTTCGTTTGCCTTTGGTTTAATCAGCACGCGTTGCGCTATTTATAGTGTCGTTCGTGCGCCTTCTTACCTTACGCGATCAATGTTGGTCTTAGTGCTAAACATGAAAGTGTGAGATAGTGTGTGCTTTTTTTGTGCAAATAATGACTTTTGCATGATTAACCTTGAGGAAGAACATGAAGCTTTAACTATGTAATACGCGCACTGGTAAGTCGTTGTGGTAGTTTTCTGCGAACTTCTTAGTGTGCATCGTTACTTTGTGAAAAGTATCTGACCGTTGAAAGGAGACTTCTTTCAAATGTGTTGTATTCCATTCGATTGACAGGTCACAAAAGAACCTTGTTACAGTTATTGTCGTGAGATTATGACACAAATTAATTATTATTGTAACTCCCCTCCCCAATCACAAAATGTCTGGTTTCGAGATTATTGAAAAGTATGTGTGTTCAAAAGTCTCTTAGATCTTCGTCACTTTGAAGTTTTGTTTGTGCTACGTTTTCTGTTTGCGCGCATCAATTCCTTTTGATGTGTGGTCAATGTTGCTTTCTACTTCAGCTAAACCGAGAGAAACAAGGGCAGTGACTCAGAAGTCACTCCCCCCTCTGTCACGTGTATATGAGTTGATGATTTCGTGACGACCTTTTTTTAGAATGATTGAAACGGAAGACGTCTACCATCAAACATTTGATGCCTTGTTTGATGCCGTCTATTACGATGAAGAAGCTCACACGCTGAGTGATGACGTGCCATTCGCACAATTCCCTCCAGCTTACAGCGATGCCCATCAAACAGGTTGGTGGTTGCTACAGAAATTTTTCTACCCATACTGGGCATGTGCAGAGATTTCACCATTGTTAATTTCCATCCGGGGATGTTTATGTCGAGGCACGTTGTAAATTCGCGTTGCTTTGGCTAGTCTTTTTGTGCGAATGTGTTTTCATTGTCTGCTTTTGAACAATGAAAAACCATTGTTGTGCTGCGCCGGTTGCCGACCTCACCTTGTGTCACCGCCATTCCTTGCGCGTTCAGCAACAGGTCATTGTGGCTGTGAAACTTCCTAGCGACGTTTTTCGGCGAAGACAGAATGGCAAACTCCAGCAACATACGCTGAGTTTTTATAAATCCTAAACCGAAAATCATAGGCGATACAGTCACTGATTAATTCGATATCGGCTGTAGTGCAGCAAAGTGACGTAAGACCAACCTGGGCCATAAACTTCACACGAAGTGCTGCAACCTAACGTCGTATCTTTAAATCAGATGGCGCTAGCCACTATAGTGGCAGGTACATTTTTGGATATAACTCGGCACCTGCTGCAGCTAGAGAGGTGTTCAAACCCTCTACGGATGCGGAAAGTCTTCTTGGTTCTATCAAAAAAAAAACATTTTTTGATTCGGGTGAGGGGTTCGCCTGGGGGAGGCTCGCAAAGTGGGGGTGTTTTTGGTTTTTTGACCAACTTTGACGCGCACTGAACGCCAATCCCATGGGCCAAAATTTTGGCTCAAACTTGTTTTGGAAACTAGACACTTGTCCGCGTCGATAGAGCCCTTGCTTGACCTTCTAGCATGTCTGGAACCAAAGTTATGGCCCAAAAACCCCATTTCGCCCCAAAATCAGAAAATTGCAGAAAATGCATGAGTCTCCCACTGGCGGCTACTGTAGCTCGCGGTAACTGTGCGCTAGATGATGCTAGCGAGCTTTACGAGCCCTCAAAAGACTCATGAAGTCTTCTTGTTTGCACTGAAAAAAAAAAAAACATTTTAGATTTGGGTTCGGGGTTTTCGGTGGGTGGGGTTTGAAAAAGGGTAGTTTAGACTTTTTTTAATTGT
>JGI24158J21664_10014653_pt1 | contig 10273 bp, 6 predicted proteins | sample Ectturendosymbi3_FD_21664 | JGI IMG/M metagenome (IMG submission 21664) | reverse complement strand
GGGCCCCCAACAGCCACTGAAATGTGTAAGTACTCTGCATTTAAACTTCATTGAAGGGGCCCCTAAAGGAAACTGTAATGTGTAAGTACTCTGCTTTCAAAGGGCCCCCAACAGCCACTGTAATATGTAAGCACCTTGCTTTCAAAGAGGCCTCCAACAGCAATTGTAATGTAAAATTCCATGCTTTCAAATAGGCCCCAAGAGCAATTGTAATGCGTAAGTACCTTACTTTCAAAGGGGCCCCCAACAGCAATTGTAATTTTTAAGTACCTTGCTTTCAAAGGGGCCCCGAGAAGCAACTTTAATCTGCAAGTGCCTTGTTTTCAGAGTGGCCACCAACAGCAACTGTGATGTGTAAGCTGTCAAANGGGCCCCCAACAGCAGCTGCAATGTGTAAGTAGGCTACTTTCCTTTCAAAGCGGCCCACCACCATCTCCAATGAGNAAATAAAGAAAAGCTGCAAACCAACTTCTATACTTAAAAGATTGTGGGTTAAAATTTCTTCCAAAAAGTTCTGAAAAGACCCATCAAACAAGAGCAAATAGCCCTACTTATACCAAATGATAACTTTTTATACCAAATGATAATTTTTTTATACCAAATAATGGTATAAAAAATGATAACTTTTTTTCCAAATGATGATTTTTAGCGATTGAAGTATGTGCTATGTTGGTAATTTTATGAAAATGCCACAGATGAACAAAAGTAGTCTTGTTTAGGCTATGTCACTGAGTTGAAAAGGTTAGACAAGTTTCTCATTTCTTGTGATGTTGCACCTTAGTGAACATTTCCATCAGAAAATAAGACAACATGCAATAGTTATAGCAGGCACCACGCTACATCTTTTAATTTATAGGACATTTTCTTCTCAGCTTACAAAGTAAGTTTGTATTATTGCTGTAGCACTGAAAAGACTGTTAATAAGCAAGGCTACATTCATGCTTCTTATCACGTAGCAGAAACGGCAATTTTTGAGTATTATGAATACTCATTTTTTCTGCAGATATTTCAGGTATTTGAGGTGGTATGATTTAGCCTATGCTTGAGGTCACAAGTTATTTGAAGCTTGACTAGTAAATGCTTGGTTTAAGGTAGACTTAGTAGGTGGTGTTTAAGCTCTTTTCGCAGCTCTTAGCCAGTATAACTTGAACCGTTTTTTCATAGCACAGATTTAATCAATTGTGTAGGCTACTTGCTGGAGTAGAAATATTTTTGATAAAGTACATGATGGATTATTTCCTACTATTGCACATTTTTCAAACAACTAGTATGAATGCAAGATGAGGGCAGCCTTGACTTATCCAGCCTCAAAGCTTGCCAAAACAAGTCTGTAATTAGGTGCTTTAGTATTGTTTGTTTTTGCAGTTAAAAGGATGAAATTTAAAACACATTTAGTGGTTTAAATCCTCTTGGTTGTTGTTTATAGTTTCATGTATTCCCATAAAGGCATGAATGTGAACAAATTCAGGATACCAACTGCCAAGCATTTTTTCAAAGTGGGAAAGTGTGAAACTTTCAAAGGGCAAACTGTGCAGTTTATTGATGGTGAATGCAGAAAAAAGGGACGCTAAAATAAAGTGGTGGGCGATGCCAACTTGCTATTGCCTAACTTTTAGCCTTGTCTTTCCAGCTTTCAGTGTTTTCAAAGTTTTGTATCATCAATATCCTTTTGCATTTCCTCCTGCTATGTCAGTTTTGCCGTAGTCTGAGGAACGTGTCCTTAGGTGGTCGTATCTTAGGCAAATCAAAAGTGATTATCACGGTTGGCTGATTATGATGACGTCATCAGAGAGCACCCTTCAGTCTTGCCTAGAGGCCCCCCAACTCTAAACCCACCACTGGTTAAACCCCAGTTGTTATACGAAAGTAACAGTGAATGCACCATTTAAGGTGGTTCATTTACTACGCCATGGACTGTTGAATAGTGCCGCGGTAAGGCCATGTGGTCTTTGTGATCTTATAACCAGGTTTCTTACAATTACTGCGGTGCGACAACCATGTCGTGGAAAATTCATTAATAGTTTGGCCAACTTACGTTCATGGCATGATATCACAGAGGTAGTTACACAGACGTCATGGTTTGTGCGTCAAGTTTTGGTTCAGTGGGAAAGTTTTTTTTATAATTATTTGTGAAACATGAGGTACCATGGATTTCTTGTGTTTCCATAGCAACCACAAAGTACACAGTGCTTGCAAGGCCTTGACACACACCTTAGGTTTGCTTTCTGTGTTGCTCAAACGAAGGTGCTTGTAGTTCGTATTGCCCAATTGTGTTTGGTCTTATGTAGGTAATCATTGCCTTCGGATTTAAGCCTTATTCTTTTTCTGTTAGAGTTAGCAGGTGGGATGGAGGTGCAGGTAGGAGGGAGGTGCAGGTGGGAGGGAGGTGCAGCTCAAACCCATGGGTCATCTTTCTTGTCATATTCTGGGGAGTGTCTTTCTTCCAAATTTGATGCCATTGCTATCATGTCTTTAGTCATGTTCAAAGGAAAGTTTGAACGATTCGCTTTGTCTTTGAGTTGGTTTAAGCTGCTGAGGCAGTCTTCTTTCCTTTGGTTCAGACGTCTCAATGTTATTACTTCTCCAAATAAGATTGACTTGAATATCGTTTTCACCGTTGTGCAAATAAATAGAAACAATGCGTTTTTTCAATGGAAAATCCTATTCCTTGTGATGGTGTGTCNTTATGAGGTAAGAATNGGCATTATGATGTCTGCCAGATTTATCAGTTGGCTCAGGCAATCATTGTGTCAGCCGCTATTACATCAGATTTGAGAAATGACANTCAGGAAATGTCTAGGGGAAATGCCCAAGGGGATTAATTAATGAATTGTTGCTAAATGGCCAATCAAGAACTTTGAGGATGAGGATTTTTGCCTATTTCATTTTTTGAAAAGAAAAACGGTTAAATTGACACTTGAACGTATTTTGCAGGCCCTGATTACATCATCCAAGAATCCCCTAACCTCCGCAGCTGTGTCATCACACAATAAAAAATTTGAAACACAAAAGTGACCGGATTTTGTAAATCGAACAAAGGAGACTTTCTGCTTCTTTAGAGAGTTGGGACAGCTCTCTAGCTCTATCTGTCGGCAAGTTGTGACTAGGCAAAATTCTAGTCACATATGTGATTCTGAGGTCCTTACAGGATTAACCATATTGCAGTCATAAACTACTGTATTAAACTCGCAGATCTATAAAACCATGAATAACATCCGAATTGTATTGTTTTGCAACGTTCTTCAATTAAAGGTAATGTTTTTTTCAACTCTGTGTTTTTCATGTTTTTAGAATCGTGATACGTCGCAAACCTGCCAGGCACCATCGAGCGACGCAGGAAAATACTACGTTGAATTCCGATTTCATTTCTACAGAATTTGCTCAGCAGCTTCTCAAACACCTCCTTCTCAAATAGAGAATAGTCAATTTGGAAATTACGACTCAGGGCTGCAGAGTTAATAGAAAGAGGGACCACCTGTGGAGTCGTATTTCACTAAAAAGTCAACCATCTTCTATTCAAACTCTAATAGATTTCGAAAATGTTTATTTCTTTTGCACTTTTTCTTAAGTTTTTGTGCAACGAGACATCACGTCACAAAGATCTTTATAGCTTTGTTGCACAGGACGCGATGAACTCTACTGCTGCTCTTTTTGTTACAGTTTCAAGACAAACTAATTAAAAAAATAGACAACGTTCAGTGGAACTTACTAACAACAAAGAAATTATTTTGAGAATTACAAAAATTTGTTCTGTTTTACTTTCATTTAAGCGGTATATAGTGCAATAAACGATAGCGCAGCCATAGCTTATTATATTGCAGAGCCATAATCGCTGGTAAAACATGTATGTGCCAACCTTTTTTATTTTGTCCAAGTTTCTTTCATGATGTTGTTCAAGCTTTACTTTGTTTGCCGGATATTTGCACTTTTTCCACGGTAAATGAGAGCTTTCATTTCAGTAGAAGGATCTCAGATTACCACCCGTAAGTTCCTGTATATTTTACTGAGTATGATTTGTTTCGATTGAACGCGGACGCTTTCTGCCACCAAGTAAATTTATGTACTGTACAGCGAAAATGTAGCATTGTAACATTGTAAATGGAAGGTTTAATACAGCAGTGTGACAAACTGTGAAACCGGTATTATGTCACTCGTAGATGTCACTTGCAAGGATAGGTGAAGGCACAAGTCATATCCATTATTTCGAGTTTAAAAGCTGCTTCAAAGTTTGGATTTCTAACAATGCTGCCAAGTGTTGCTTAGTTTATTTGAGCGCAACCAGCAAGATCAAACATTCTTACAAAATATTGATTCCAAACTTTGGATGAAACCTCTTATGATTACAAGGAATCGATGCAAGAAAAAAAATCCGGAAGATGGTACTAAGATTAAATGTTCTGTCGGAAAACAGTGATACGTTCTTCACATTTCAATACCAACTTAGGAATCTGGCTAAAAACGCTAGAACATGCTTTGTTTATAATCTGTTGTAATATTTGCAAAATCAGGCGTACTGTAGATATGATGAAGGACATGTCATTGTACAACGCCAAGGTTGTTTGCAATTGTCAATGACTTCGCCGTATTTGTGGTGAAAATAATTCTACTCATGTTGTGGCTGTCGTGGTTTGCGATTTGGAAGAAACGCCACGAGTTTTATTAGAGTTCTGTCGTAAACGTTCCTTCTGCAAGCAGCACATTTGACTGTTAGTTTCGACACAAGACGATCGATTTGCATATCTTGCATTCGAGCGTTGAGTTTCTCAAGAGCGTCACCAACATTCTTGTGCGTCTTCTGTGATTGCGATTGTAAAAACAGTTTAGGAAATGAACCATCACCGGAATTCTGGTGATACATGACGAGTTTTCGTGAATCCTGCAGGAAAGCATCGGTAGCCGCAACTAACTCTGGTAAGTCTACATCATGCAATCCATACTTGTGGCTAAGGGGCTTGAAAAATGTGATAACCACACGTGCAAGAATCTACAACACATTGACATATGGAAAATTTATAAAATAACATAATTATATCACTCAAACTGACACCATGTTAAGCCTCTCCGATAATACAACATCCCAGAACCAAATCCTTAGGTGGAAAATGTCTGCGATGAAAAACATTGTGTTGCCAGAAATCCTTACCTTACCTTAAAAGCAAGGTGACCACCTGCTTTCAAAAATTTGAAAGAAAGGTCAAAAGCAATAAATAATGCATTAAAAAACCTGTCGTTTATAGAGGAAAAAGACCAGCAATAATGCAATTTCGATCGTAACCTTTGATATCGAGATTAGATTAAAACTGTGAGACCTAAATAGCAACTGAGACTTGGTCAAAAAAGTCAATACCAAGGCCGTGATTTGGTCAAACCTTCGAGACCCAGACTCGAGGCTTCGTAATGTTTCAGCTTCGCCAAAGGTTTTCGTGACTTTTTCAAATAAATAGTTATCTACTAGAGTCCTGCGCGGGGCAGGTTTACCCGCGCGGGTTGCGGGTACCCGCATTTGCGGGGCGAGTGCTGGAACCCGCACTGCTTTGCGTGCGGGTGCGGGTTGGACTTGTTGCGGGGCGGGCGCGTGATGGGAAATTATTCTTGCGGTAAATGAGTCTTCAGCCCAGTAGCGGACACAGGCTAACTTGGTGGGGGTGATGCGATATCGATTTACAATGAACCCAATGATTCACAGGACCATATTGCTTAAATCAATCACTTTCGCATACGTTCATTTACTAGGAAACAAATCTAAGCTTGGTTTAGATTCTAAAGTGGTCATCAAAGTGGGCGGAATCTCCCCTTGGGGCGATTTTGAGAGGCAAGGGGGCGAAAATACCAAAAGGGGCGATTGGGGGACAAAGCAACACAAATGGAACGAAAATGCTCAACAACTAATCAATTATTGAGTTAACTTCAGTAGCCTACTAGTATGACCTGTTAGTTTCTTGCAAAATTTAGTTTATTGTGATATTCGTAGGAAGTTGTTGCTAAAGCAATTTATCCATTAAATTTTTACTCTGGATCGTCCATGTGCCCGGCTGCAATGTGGATTATTTTCACAAGAATTCTGAACGTAATTTTGAAATATAGTTGCTTAGTTCAGATGTTCAATGCCTTGGTTCAAGTATTTAATACTTCTTGAATAAAAATCTTTAAGTTTACTACCTTATATTTGCTTTATCAGGCTTGTGGGACGAAAACGACGTGTCGAGGGTGATAAGGTGGCGATGGAATAAAAAAGTGTGAGAAACGCTGGTTCAGAAGAAGCTTGAGTGATAAAACTAGTCAAACTTTAACACTGCACCGCTACGGAACCAACAAGCAATGTGGCACATAACAGCGATCTGACGTAGCCAGCGTAGTGCTCTTTGACTTGTATGTTGCAGCAAGTCAGCGTAGTCACCTGGATGCAGTTTAGGTTAGTGCTCTTCAAATTGGGAACCTTACAGTTTTTAATTGTCGTTTGGAATAGTCTGCAACACCAATAGTAATTTGTGTATAACATTTGTTATTGCAGGTAATTTTGATGAAATAATAACAAGAAGAACGGAAAGAAGCAAACAATTCGTAATGCGTGAAAGCACGAATGTAACGAAAAAACGAAAGCGAGAAAGAACGATCATTCATGGACGTGCGCATAAATTTTTACGGGGTGGGGACAATGCCGGAATTTTGTTTATCATTTTCAACTTGCTGACTATCAGTGTTCCCGCTAAGATAATTTTGCACTGAGCAAATATTTGTTTTTGTGAGCATTATTATTTTAGGGCTGAGTAAGTGGGATTTTCAATCACTTATAAACCTTGTGAATTAGAGTATATAATAAATATACAATCTTATCAAAATACGAACAAAATAACATTTATAGCTTATTGTTTGCGTGCTTTTCCATTGCTTTGGAATGTTGCAAGTGCGCGAGAATGAGATTTCACTGCTTGCGCACTCAGAGAGAACATTGCTGACGATGCAATGCAAATGGACGTTCGCAAAACGCTTTATCCTTTCTGCACTACGAAGGAAATGCCCCGTGGTATGGTAGCAATCACCGAAAAACGTTTTGTTGACAACAATAGTCAGGTATTAGTATTACGACAATCCACACAGTAGGCTATCTGCAGATTTTCAACGCAGCGAATTTCTTTTCATGACTATTTTACTTAGAAAGTAGGGCCGAACCGAGCTGATATATTCAACTGAACGTGTTTTTGAAAATTTCGGGGGGATTGCCCGGTTGCTCTCCTCCTAATTGCGGGATCAGNTGACAAGACTTGNCAGCATCACTAAGAAACAGGGACTGTAAACGTTTGGGATCTCGTCCAAAGCGATCAATNAAACCTTGCTACACAAATCGGACAATTAAGTAGACCTGTATGTTGACGCGACTACGGACAAACTTACTAAAATCAGAACACCACGCAANTTTTGCAAAATTGACCAGATGAATTATGAAAACTCGCCACGGCGAATATAGCTTTGCCCTCCGTATTCACTCAGATGTCAGAGCTAAACCTCAACGATTAAGACGTATTCCCACAAGCCTGCGTAGGTGTATTCTAACAAACCACGTAATTTTATACTGCATGAAAAGAAGCCTGCAAAAGTGTAGTTTGACACTCAGGCACATTGGTCACACTCGCACTACTAATGGATGTTTCAAACTTGTTGAGGCATTGTTATAGACTCGCGCATGTTTCTTTTCACAAAGTATAAATGTACGTGGCTTACCGCTACCAGCAGCCGGTGTCTTGCTGCATTACCTGCCAAGACATCTGCGTTCAACAAAACCGTGTGCGTGGGCGTACGCAGGGGGGCAAAACGGGCATTTGCCTCCCCCTGGAAATTGGGCCTAAGAACCACATTTTCTAGGAAGCATGAAGTCAGCAGCTCAATTTCGATTAAATTGATTTAATTCTTGCAGTGACAGTTTATTTGCAGGTAAGACACACAGCACATGAGTCAGGATCACGGTCCTGGCGTCATTGCAGTAGTGAGCTCGCAGTTCACTTATGCTCCATTGCGTGGCCGAACTTGGGAGCGGATTCTTCTGCTGTTGGTTTTTATTGCGTAACAATAATAGTGTTCACTTCAAGTTCCGATAGTAGGCGTTTTGCCGCATGTTGCTGCTTGCTATTTAACCAGGCCCGTCGCCAGGATTTCGCCGCAGGGGGAACCAAAAGTCACAAGGGGGGGGGGTATATTTTTTAAACACAATATTGGATGTATGCAGAAACCGGGGAGCCAAACATAAAATGGGAGGACACAGATTTCAAATGTGAGGGCCGGGCACCACTGCCTTCCCCCCCTGGCGACGGCCCTTTATTGAACGCAGATATCTTGGCCAATAATGCAGTGAGACAGTGACTGCTGATGGCGGTCAGGCACATAGTTTTATGCTGTGTCAAAAGAGGCCAGAGTGAATATACAGCAATGCAACCAAAAGTTTGAAATATCCATTGCAAGTGTGAGACTGAGTGGACCAATGTGCCTGAGTGAACAGCCAGCGTGGGCCAACTACTTTTTACCTACGGGCCATTTTAGAAAAAACGTGACAGTTTGCGGGCCACTTCCAACAAAATTATGCATAAAACAATATATTCATAACATTTAAAACTAAAAAAGGGAAGATACGTGAGTGCGTCATTGAAATTATTACACAATAGCAAATAGAAATTTATTACAAATCTCTATCACTGGGATGCCTGTAGTCAGTCCCGTCGCCACGGGGCTTTTGTGGGTTTACCTCCCAAGCAAAGACCAACCCCTTAAAACTGAAATATGAAACACAGCAAATCAATGGGGTTTTGATCAAATTTTGAGTATCAACCCCACTACTGAAAACTTTCTGGCGACGGTTCTGCCTGTAGTTGAGGCTTCTCTCACACTATCGTTCCTTTAGCAATACCAGTGTTAGTGGCAGCAAGTCGGAGAATATCGTCCAGTGTTTGGTCTGCCGCTCGAGTTCTGTTTTTACTATAGATTTAACATGCTTCATCGCATAAAATGTACGCCTAGTCGTACACATGTATGTGTTTCCAAACCTCCAGCGCATTTTTAGTGCGAAATCTTTCAGTTTGGCAAATCTACTTTCGCTGATTTATTTCCACAAGCTCTTTACAGTCTCTAATACCGACAGTATTGCAGCCTGTATTTTTAACAAAATATGTTATGCTTGTTCTTTTTTCTACTGTACAGTAATTGAAATTGCCGATTGCAGGGATGGGCAATTAATTTGCCTCGATGGCTACTTTGAGAAGGTCGCGTTTAGCTGATAGATACAGATGGATTTATTTGTTGGTACTGAGTTCATTGCGCCAGATGGACTACTCAAGACAACGAACGCCGGGGCACCGAAAATCTGAGAGGTTGTACAGTCAGGTGCCCCAGCGGAAGGTTAGGGGAGGGCCGTACCTTCTAATTTGATCGTAAAACAAATAAAACAAAAACAATAATGGTACACAGAAAAGGTGGTATTCATTGTTCCTGTGCAGATGCGCTTTATACAGCGCAAGCAATTCAATGAAACAAATGTAACCTCACAAGCTTTTGAACAAATCTCAAATTTGAAGTTTTTTCTGAATGCTTCCGCAGGCCACTGAAAACGCTGTGGCGGGCCACAAGCAGCCCGGCGGCCTGTAGTTGGACCACACTGACTTCATCAAGCTACGCTTATGGAGTCTTCTTTTAACACACTGCGTGGTATGTTATGTATGCGGGCTTGTGGAAATATACTTTCGTGTCTTTAACCGTTACTGACGTTCTGACCATTGATTATTCTGAAATTATGACTTATTTTTAGAAAGTGCTCGAAAAATAGATATTAAGTAGTTTATGAAAAGAAAGCATTCCTGATAGCCAAGGTATAGAAAACATTTCAGACTAAATTTTGAGAAGTGAGGTTCAACCCGTACAGACTAATGTGAGCACCACAAATGCAGTTACGGATAGTTCAAGTCCAGTTCAGACTCAGTTGTTGCCTCACAGGTTTCTTATGTTACAGTTGCCTGCTGTTCACAATAATAATGATATTGGATGATACCTCAATTCAGCAAAACTGTAAAGAATGACAAAAAGTACAACTTTTTCGCAAACTCGAATACAACACGACCTGAATACAATTTCAAAATAATGCGAATGGAGCGCGTGCTTTCGTGGGGAATTTTTTTGGTGGTGCAGAAAGAGTAAAGCATTTTGTGAAGGTCCATTTGCATTGCATCGTTCGCAGCCTGAAAAAGGATAAGCACAATGCCGACGTTTCCCCCCTCTGGAAAAATTTCAGCTG
>JGI24158J21664_10014652_pt1 | contig 10273 bp, 5 predicted proteins | sample Ectturendosymbi3_FD_21664 | JGI IMG/M metagenome (IMG submission 21664) | reverse complement strand
TAAACTCAATTGGAACCAAGAACAAAATGTTCTAAAAACAAATTACAAGCAGTAATCCACACTTTATTGAAAATACAAATCTATCGCAACAAATTGACACGACTGAAAGAATTTTTCAAACAAGAACATTTGCAAACAAATGTACATTAATTTCAAACAAATGTACATTAATTTAATTTCAGTGTCAAACAAATGTACATTAATTTCAGTCTTTGTTCTCTCCACACCTGTGAAATCAAATATCTCATCATGATAACTATGTGTACAGTGGCATCCACTCATCTGTAAATATCATGTGTCTTTGTTTTTTATCACTTTGTACTTTCTTTTCACATGACTACTAATTATAGTACTGGAAGTTGTATTGCAGGGTTGGTAGACGAGATGACCTCATGGTGTTTCACCAATCCTTTGTGACAAAGGAAACAGTAAATGTTTATTGCTTGTGTAGAACTTTGCTCTTAAAATTATGCTGTAGCTTCTGCATCAGCCTAGCCTATATTCTACGCTATGCTGTGTGATCTATTGACTGTGAACCATTGCTTCGTAGCGAAAAACCACACACTTTCTTACTTGCTCAAATCACCAATACAATTCGCCATTCAGTCGCGGCTTTTCCCATTCATTCGGTAACTATTCCAAAACCTCTTAACACACCAATGGAAATAAGTAGTTAAATTTGCTTGGTTCCCTAAAATCCCTTAAAATGCGGAGAGCCCCAAAACACCTTACATCTTAATCGCTCTGCGCGTTTCCTTCGTAACCGGCACGAAGAAAAGCGTGAAACGTCATTGTTTTTATGTTGGAATGAGGATCACAATATCTGGATTATACCCAGACTTCTCTCGTGTACGCGCTCATCAAAGCTGGTGGGAACGGACACGCCCAGATCCTTGTTAGCATCCCTGACGTGAAATTATTCTGGTTCTTCGTTCTAACAATCATGTGCAATTCTCATAAGCGTCGATAACTGGCGCATCGCTTTGTCCGGGCCCGGAAATTATTTATGTTACCATTTCCAACATAGAAATCCAAGCGCATTGGCCAAAGTGCCCTCTTACTTTGAAATGAACATACGCTTCAGAGAATTCTGATAACGGTCTGAGCTGGTGCCGCATCTGTATCTTCACATGTCTGTTTTTGTTTAATTCGTGAGCTCCACCATAAAAATCACAAAAACTTCGTTGTGCATTGTATGTTATGCATGCAATTAACTACAAAACATTTGACACATTTTTGTTGTGGTGTTGAGGGATAACGTATCAAAATTGAGGTGTCATGTTTTTTTACAGCCCTCAAGGGAAATATCAAAACCTTTTAGACATCTTCTTAAGTGAAAGGTTGCGGAATTTTTAATAGTAGGTTCTTTCGATGTCACAATGTTTCAAACTTTGAAATCGGCTTCAGAATTTGCACGAGCAACGGTCGGAAGAATGTATGAAGTTAGCATGCAGTTTATTTAGTTAGCAGTGCAAGATTTGTTTTCGGCTAAAATCTTGCAAAGACAAGCACTTTTTCAATGCTTATTATGCCATGTAACCAGGCCCTTAACCAGAGGGGACGCAGGGGGAGAAGGCCCCACTAGATTTTCCTCCCCCCCGGAAAAATGTGTTGGACATCGTTTGAAACTGTTGGACATAGTTCAAAAACTTTGGGCCCCTCCAAGAAAACTCCTCGCCCCTCCTGGTGTCCCAAGCTGGTTACGGGCCTGCATGTAAGTAAAATATGAATATTTTTGCTTTTTAGCATGTTCTTTATCCAAAGGGCATGTACCTGTGTTTCATATCAACGTGAAGTTTACGTACTGCTGTTTGATCAAAAAAGAAGAATGGGTGATACAAGAACAGCGAGAGCTTTTGGCGATTTTGAAACATACGTTTTATCACGCCGTGACTGTGTGGTGTTGTTGCGGAGAAGCTATTGCAACTTTGCGTTATAACATATTGTTTTTGTCAGATTGTGTACTCAGATAACGTAGTCACGGAGCTAGCTTTGGGAACTACCAACAATCGGTCAGTAATCAACAATGTAATCGACAACATGAACGTAAGTGCAAGTACTTTGAACAATGCTTGTTGCCACACTCAAGCGCATTAGAAGCTCTACATCAGTGTTTACGTAACTTTCGTCCTTGTCATTTTTCTGCAGTCAGCTTTTTACACGTGAGCATCACATTCCTTTCATAGACGTTCAGCTGCGACAGAGATAAAATGAGAAAACATAAAGTTAACCCCAAATATTTGCACATCTTGATTTCAGTTTGTTTGCACGCTAATTGTTAAGGATTGTTGTGGCGGCGACTATTTCCTCACTTTGTTATCAAAGTAATCACCAAAAATGTTGTTATGAAGACAGTTCTACAACGATGCATTTAGATTCCAGAAATTAGAGGTTTGGCGTTATTTGAAACTCTATATGTCAATTCCATCTCCGACAGCTCACGATCTGCCGGCCTGGTTGGACAGATGTGCGATTTGCAATAGGTATTCCCTCACAGTACTATGTAATTAAAGACCAAAAGCGTTGCTTGATGTTGACCAACTGTGCATATCAGTCGACCTGGTTTCACTGTCAAAGACGAAACGTTTCTCACATTCAGCTTTTGCTTATAGTACCCTGAAATCCGCACATACACTGCCGCAGCCCTACAGCAAGCCATCGCTTTTGATTTCCAGTCGTCTGGTTCCCGTTATCCAACTGCTATCCGAAGAATACTGCTTCTGACTGATGGACAAGCTACAGATCCAGCGTATGTGGTTTCGCTAAGTGCTGTGTCTCACCTAAACCCATTTTTATCAGTGGAATTAGCGATTCAGCATCCTTTCAAAAGCGAAATTACAGCACATTTCTTTCGTATGTCTTTCAACCAAAGCTCATTTAGGGTGCACGTGAATTTTTTCGTTATTTTACTTTTGAACGGTTCGAATACAAATCTCCTTCAGTGTAATTAAAAATATTTATAGAATAGCGTTAATGTAGATGTGCTTTGATAACATACTGTAAGGATTAAAGCGTTTTTCGAACAAAAACTGCTTCCTTTATTTCTGGGGGAAATGAAGCTTTGCACAAATCACCAAGTGAAGTCGTAACTGAAATGAACAAGCATTAGATTGAGTGCTGTATATGCTGTTCTGTTTTCGTTTAGAGTATCTATAAAATACTAAGGAGTTAAATCTTTGAATTGACGAAAGCCATCAAAGTATTATGTAACAATATGGACTGACAGCTGATTATTTGAGAGATCGCCTTAGATTTTGTTTCTCTGTCACAAAATAATCTTTTGATGTGGCTTAAACAAAATTTAACTTTGTAAGCCGTTGAACCACAGTTTAAATTCAAAATTTACAAAGTGCTTTTTTTCAAACCTTATGATCACAAATAGCATTTCCAGATCCAGCATTGTCTAAAACAGAGGTGGGCAATTAATTTGGCTCTGGGGCCACTTTCAGAAGGCCGCGATCAGCGGAGGGCCAAAACTTTTGGAAATAGAAACAAATCTCAGTTCAAGTTAGCCTCAGCACTAACGTTTGCTGTGTTGACTTGGAGGATATTTTAGATTTTCAGATTTTCGTGAATGCTTCCGCGGGCCACTGAAAACGCTATGGCGAGCCACATTTGGCCCGCGAGCCGCTATTTGCTCGCCCCTGGTCTAAAAGACTAACGAGACACAGCACAAGTTAGAATTGCCAAGGTGGAATTAGCTTTATTTGTGTCTTTGCAACTTGATCAATTTTGAAGAAGCTACGCAATCTTTGCATGATCACTTTAAAATTTTCAACAACCCGTACGTATTTGTTCGTTATCCTTGTGACATTTGTTGTCTTTGCATCTTGGAAACAAACAAGTCAAATCATACTGAAAAATAATCGGTGTTTGGCCAATTCACTGATCAGAAAAATAGCACATTTTGGGCCATGTATAAACAACCGCTGCTTTTGAAATAGTTGAATCCTGCTGTAGAAGTCGCTTTGAATCACTGCAACAAGCGAAGCATTACACCAACTTGAATCTATGAGTCAATCAAGAATCAGACGCACCTCTCATCAAGTTTTATTAATTTAAATCATGTCATTGATTCAGTGAAATTAAACGAAAGTGATCAAAATAATCTCTCGATCAAGTTTGATTTGAGATATTTTTTTCTAACCAAGTAAAATTTGACCAAACCTGAAGTTAAGATTGAAATTATGATTTGCTTCCTCGAAGCGCCAACTTGAATTTACAAAATATAGTACTTTCCAGTTTTCCAGTAAGAATTTGCGATAAAATGCTTAGTTGGCAAAAAATAGTTCTGGAAGTTTGTTCATCATGCACGTGCAAACTTTTCGCATTGTTTCAATTTCAACTTACAGTCAAATAGAAAAAAAGTCAACATTCCTCTTTTTCGGCAAATATTCCTTCAAATACAAGAAAAAGTATGTTAGGAATGTGGACGTAAATTTTCTCTGTGTCAGCCAAAATGTAAATGTAAACGCAACGACAGCAAACTTTCGTGAACAATATTTTTAAGCGCTCTAGTCGAATACCGTTGCACGAATTCTTTATGCTTACCTGCAGAATGTAGGTAGAGTTCAAAGCGTTTAGAGTGAAGTATTCTTCAAAATCAGCCCCGCCTAAGTACACCATCTTTTGTGTTTGCTGGATTTGTTTCTTTTTAACTATTGCCTACTCCAGCACATTGACTTTGCAATTGTAGCATTTTTGAAAAAAATTGCAAAAATGTTTTTGGAATGATATTTGCGTGGTAAAGATTATTTTTTCAAATAATAATGTCCAAAAGTTACCATTCATCACCGCCACAAATTGCAATGTATAAAATCCTAAGGAAACATGAATAAAGTTTTTCGACGTTTACTGCATTTTAAAATATTTGCAACATACTACAATCATCGAACCGCTTCTATAAATTTTGATATAAGAGTTTACTAAAATCGATGTTTACTGTCAAGTTGAGCGTCACATTAATCTTAATCAGAAATCGAAGTGTGTTGTGGTGCAATTTGGTGGTAGTGAATCATCAGGCAGTAGCTCTTCGGTGTTTCTGTCTGCTGCCACTTTAATCTCTACGGAAAGCTGATTGGTCCAAACACTTTCATTCACAATACGTTAAGTATTTTTATAAAAGGACTTGTTGTTCTCTTCAAGACTAAAAGTAAACAAAAATCATTTGACAGTTTAGTTTATAGTACATGTGGTTTGTTTCCAAAAATACATCAACGGCCAAGTACTGTAGCTGCCTTGCTTGTGATGATTTTGCATTTATTTGTAATTGATATTCAACATATATAAATTTAATCTCCGTTTAATAAAGTGATGCCCAAGTGGAATTCATTTGCTTAAATGTACGATAAATATTTTCATTTAATCGTTTGAAATCATTACGTTTGTGGAGAGGTTTAATTTCGTTGCTGAAAAAAAACATAACGAACTAATAGTGAAAACGCGAAAGCATTACTTGTATCAGCTCCATATGGAGATGTGTTGCGTTTAGCGCCGGTGAAAAAGTCCAGTTACCTTGTTGCATTTCATATTAAAGTCAAAGTAGCATGTTTTGATTGATTGGTATGGCTGTGAATGGTATTCTTTTTTCACGACTTGTGATAAAACCATGCACGTCTTGTCAAACATACACTTTTTTTGGAAGAAGCTAACGTAATAATATGGTTTTGACTCCTGATATCAGTTGCGGATTTCGCCTTCTTCGGCTTGACGTCAGACACATAAGTGCAGTTAGTTGTCATTTTGTGATTGACAAAAATGTTTCAAAAGTGAAGAAAACCCTTTGAAGCTAAATGATACCGACTTTGAAAACCACGTTTTTGCTTCAGCACATTTCTCATATTTGAAAGAATATGTGGAAGAGAAAACTGTCATTGCGCAGAAGACATGAAGAAGCATGTCACTCCAAATAAGATCCTTTCAAATCATCCCCAACTTGCAAGCGTGGTTTTGCAGCGATTTTTCGTTTCTAGCAGCTGTTACAGTGAGGTGGGCCCTTTGTTGAGATGACCTATCAACTCACGTGCAACGCTCTTGGTTGATAAAAGACGCTCATTTTTTCTGTCTGTCAGGAAATTGCGGTTGTGCTTATGTGCAGTGGATCATAGCAAAAAAATTTGTACACTCGGTAAACAAACAAAAAACATCGCAGGATAAATCGCTTAGTCTTTTAGTCATTTTAAATATTTTCATTTTTTTAGATATTCCTGATACATACCATTAGATATTTCCTGATACATACGTCATTTTAGATATTCCTGATACACACCACGTGGCAGCAATGGCCTATTCAAAACTCTTCGGTTTAACGGAATTGCCAATGGACGATGTGCAAATGCTTCTTGCCTACAAGCAATTTTACTCGCTTTCAGACCTGTACATTGCCGCCACTCACTGCCTGTCGCGTTTGCTTTTGACGCTTTTCTTGGCTTCGTCTTTCCAGAACGCTTCCAGCAGTCGCCACCCAAGCTCAGGATAACGAAGTTGCCATATTTGGGTTCGGTGTTGGAGCCAACGTTAACCTGACCCAGTTGGCAGTCATTGCGAAAGGCACGGACAACATCGCCTCTGAAAGCGACTACGACAATCTGCAATCCGCCAACCAGATGTTGTTTGAATTCTTGAATTATTGTAAGTGGATGTTTCTTTTGATGACTGGTTTTGCCGATCTCCTGCGTTTTGTTCCTCGAGGCCAAGTTAAACTTCGTGAAGTTTTTTCACTAAACGCCCCTCTGTTTTTTCGTAGCATTTCCGAGTTGAAAATTACAAGTAGCTTTCGGTCTGCCAGAAATTTGAAAAGAATTTGACGGGCATTTTGTGAATAACCAAAAAAAGACACCATGTTTTGTTTCTTAATGTAATTATCCGATGTGATAATTTTTAATTCTTGCACTAATTAGTGTTTAGATTTTTGCTGGCAATTGAGTGCCCTGTCAGTTGTTTGTGAAGATGCCTAAAATCACAACTTTGACTGCAAATCGAAAACAGTTGCTTACGCGTTGTTTGTGATCAGGGTTGCGGAGTTGGACGTAAAATATCCGACTCCAACCCCGACCTTTCCAAAATTTCCGACTCCGACTCCTTAACATAAAGGGAATGAAATTTGACTGTTAAAATCAATGGAAATCGTGGTGCACTGCAAGAAATCTCTGTTTCAATAGAAATTGTGCCATTTCAGTAGGAATTCCCAATTTAGGAGTCTGATGTAAAAAATGATCCAACTGGACATGCAGAGTCGGACAAAATAATCCGACTCCTAGTGTTGTTAAGAACCCGACTCCACCCAAAAACCTGCGACTCCACAACCCTGTTTGTGACTGAACCAGTTTTTTTAAGGCGTTTTTAACGGACCCGATTCGGGTCCCTAGAATCAGCGAAAATTGCCATTGGGTCCTTAGGATCAGAGAAATTCGGGTCCCTGGAATAAGAGAAATCGGGTCCCTACAATTCCATACTGGGTACCTAACATTCTCCTTAAAAAAAAACCTGGGCTGAACTAAAATCTTCATGGAGCAATTCTGACCCATGGCTGTGCAATTCTTTGATCTCCATACTGATGCAAAACACCTTTGAACATATCGTCGAAAGAAATAATGCGATAATCACGTGACTGAGGGAGTTAAATGCATGCGGAGGTTGTTTAGACAATCTTCACAGCAGGGGCGTCCTTAACATTGGACACACAGGGCCGGTCCTAGCAGGCGAGGGGCCCAATGGAAGACCTGGGCGCGAGGCCCCTCTGAGCAGTGGTGTTATTACGTCATCGTGCTCAGTCAACTGTGTTATAACCTTTTTGATGAAGATATTTTAGCAAAATAGCTATATCAATATAAAAAAAGACGGCAAGTTATTGGAGTTGGTCTCTATCTAGGCTATATGATAGCACAGGGATCCCAACCTGGGGTGCATTTGCCTATCTAAAGGGGTGCATTTGAAGTTAGGAATACAGGGAAAAATATTTTTGTATATTATTTTTTCCAAATATTCCAAAGTATAGAAGTTCTATGAAAAATTCCGGTAGATTTTTGTTATTTTACTTGACTTTTGCCGCAACAAATTTTAGGGGTACATACTCATCTATCGAAATGCTGAAGGGATACATGGTCAGAGAAAGGTCGGGAACCCCTGCGATAACACAACTGTTTCTTTTATGGGGAGTGGGCACAGCTCATGTCTCGCAGCTACGGTCATGTTTATGACTAATAGCATGCTGTTGTGGTGGTGGACATTAAACAGTGTACTGCTACCACTCGTAATCAAGCCAGATGTCGTAACGGAAGCTTTGTAATGGAGTGGCGAGTGCAAGTGCAAGGCTACGTCAGTCAAACCGAACTGACAAGCGAATTGAACTTACAATACAATTACTGTTGAACGACACTTTGTTGAAGACACTAAGACCTTACACTTTGTTGAAGACACTGAGATGATCGCCCATGTTGAACGACACTTTCGTTCGAAGAATAAGTGACTTGGAGAAAACTGTTGACATAAACTTTTTGCTTATCTCGCTTTCGGTAACCACAGTCGCAGACGCGTTCTTGCATAAAGGTAACGTCTGGGCACATGGTCAACTACCCGCCTTATGACGCAATACACGAAAAAAGCAGATTTCACAAGAGAGCAACCCATGCATCCGCCCAAAGTTCCCCAAAAGCCCAAATTTACAGAACAGGGGTTCCCAACCTTTCTCTGACCATGTACCCCTTGCTGGATTTCTTATAGAACTTTTAGAATTTCGGAACTATAAAGGTAGACCCCGTTTTTATGTCTCAAAGTTAATTTATTGCAAATGTACAATAAACGTACCCCTTCAGATAGGCAAACATACCCCTTAGGGGTACATGTATCCCAGGTTGGGAACCTCTGTTGCAGAACTTGCTCATTATGCATGGACTTGGAATGCAAACTGTTTTTATGAAATGTAAGGTACAAAGATGTTTCAACTACCACGTCACAGTTGTAGAAACATTTATCAAATACAATATATAATACGCATGGTTGATTGATGAAATAGAAGCATATAGCCGCCCAATATATTGATAAACAGGAACGAGTAGGCTGGATGACATTCACAATTTTTGCCAAATCTTTCCAAAAACAGAAGAATCTTTCGAGATCTGAACAACGTTACGTTAGCAGAACTGCCACCAAAGTTAATGCGACAGATGCTAGCTTTGACCTGTTCATTGCGAGTTGAATCGCTACACACCTTGTTTGCAGTATGTAGATCTACTTCAGTCTCAACTGGCAATAGTAAAAACCAAATTCTATCCATAAAAAGTGGGACGTGGTGGAGCGCAGATATGAAGCTCAGCATGAGAATTGAGCATGTTTGATAACGTACGGTAATAATTAGACGAAATCCATCGTTCATTCAAACGAGATAATAATTTGCTAACAAGAAGATTTATAAGCCGTTTCTGCAATTCTCGTGCATAAGGAGTATCTGGCAAAAATAAACAACCTGCCCGACCACCATGGCGCGGGGCCCAATGCGGTTGCATCGGCTTAAGATCGGCCCTGTGCACACATATCTGATGCAGATGTTTGCCGAAATTTAGCAAAATCGTGGGAAGCTGAAATTTTAATGGCCTGTACATTGAACAACACTTTTGATGTGGGCGCAACAGCTTATTACTGCGATAAAAAATCGTCTTTGTTATTGTTTTGCAGAATTGCACTTCGTTCAGGGCTATGAACCTGAACTGTCTGTTTTTGCGTCAATTGAAAGTCTTCGAATTTGGTGCCTTGTCAAGAAAAGGCCTACTTCACTTGCGCTTCTCGTGTGTTGTGAATGTGTTTCTTCATTTGCAAAACAACAATATTGCTGTTGTTTCTCTCCTTTTGATGCATCGTACGTGGCATTGACAGAAGCGTGAATTTGTATTTCCGTTTGTTCAGCGTTTTTCTTCCTACGTTAAGAGTTCAGAGATAGAGTTCCAGAGCAGTAATCAGTGGACATACTAAGGGAGAGCCGGGCGGTCGTTACTTGTGTAGCCCCAAATTTTTGGCTGGCACCTAGTTTGCCCCCCCAGTTTGTGCTTAATTTCAAGTTCGTTTGATTGTCAATTGACGTACATAGCAGCAGGCGCGGACACAAGGGGGGGATGCAGAGGATGCATCCCCCACACCAGACCTAAAGAGGTGTACACATGACACTTGATTTCATTAAAAATAATCGCCAAAATACTTTTGTACTGCACATTACTCGCTAAAGATGCTAAAATTTAACTTATGCTAACAATTAGTCAAAAACGCTTCTTCGTTTCATTAG
>JGI24158J21664_10014651_pt1 | contig 10274 bp, 10 predicted proteins | sample Ectturendosymbi3_FD_21664 | JGI IMG/M metagenome (IMG submission 21664) | reverse complement strand
ATAATATCGGAAAATGTAAAGTTAAAAAATCACAGCTAAGGGGTCTTGGTCTTTGGAGGCGTCCCGCTTTGAAGTCACAAAAATATGGTAAGCCTACTATTATGGGAAAATCACTACTAAAAGCTTATCGGTTTAAATGATATTTCCGTTCAATTGCTGGGAATATTTATTTCAAGAAAGTCTCTTTGTCAACTAAAAATCGTTGTTAACATTCAGGAACATCTTTTCTATATATGTATTCAATATGGATGATGATAACGAGGTCGGTGGAATAAAGAAGAAGTGAGAACACAACCTGCACGGCGCCTGTACACGATTGCGAGAGGTCCGAAAATCCTATAGACTACCTTTACATTTGGCATCATAGGTATGAAATCTACAGATGTCATAGGAATCGGCAAATTGGGATAAAACAGTAGTCTTTCACAGCCACATGACATCAGTGTCATATTTATCAGACTAAAGAAATCTATCATCTCCTCTCATTCAATCGTCCATCGTCATCCTCATCTGTGCACTCTTCTTATTGTTGATTGCATATATTTTTCTAATTATCCATTTACTTAGCACTTTTTCCTTTCGTTCAGAGATATCACTTAGTATGGCTTATGGCCTTACAGTCCCTGGTGGAGATTTCACATCGTATAAAACTTTACAATCCTTTTACATGATATCACTAAGTAAGACTTTGGCAATCTCTATAGTGCCGTCATCACAGATTATTTAGGCTTCCAACGCACATAGCTCTTTTACTAAGCTCAGTATTCACACAGCTCGTTTACTAGTTCCTGTCATTCTTCGTTTTCTTGTACTCGTACTCTTATTCCATAAACAATCCTTTGCTTGATGTCCTGTCTGTCTACAACAATAACACAATCTCTCTCGATGTCGGACTTTTTTCTTGGTAAGGTGGGCATAATAGCCATGGTATTTGTCATGTTTATCCCTCATATACCTGTGTTTTTTTATGCTGGAATGTGGTTCCAAGAGAACCGCATTCTTTCCAGATTTCCGGTAGTTTTTGTAACATTTCTGCGATGTTCATCTCAGCAATTTTCACGTAATATGCCCTAGGCATATTGTTTCTTAAAATGTCTTTCATTAGGTTTGATAGAAATTGGTTTTCGGTTAGTTCACCAACAGTTAAATGCATTCTGGGCTATAGTACGAGGTTTTAGAGGGTTTGATGGACTTTTTGGCATTTCTGGTTGATGAGTTATGGAAAAAATGGTAGAATATTAATTAGGGAAATCCCCTGAAGGCCCGTGGGAATTCCTGACAAATTTGAAATATTTTTGGCATAACTTTTGAACCAGAAACGCTAGAAACTTGATCAAGGGCTCTAAAAACGTGTATTTTAGCCCAGAATCCAAAAATACTGCGAGCCACAATATTGGCATGTGGGATCGGATGATGACGTCATATAATTAACCAAGAAACAGACCTCCATCAAGAGCCCGTTGGCCCAAAACCCCTATCCAAATTTAAACAATTTTTTTTTTTAATTCTAAACTACATGATGTCACTAGTCATTGCAGGGTTTGAACAGCTCTCTAGCTCTATCTGCTGCCGAGTTATGGCCGAACAAAATTTGGCCTGAAAGGGCAAATTATGCCTTTTCNGAAAAGTTAGGAATTAGGCCAAAAACTGGGTTTTTGACCCATAATTTTGGCCACAGATGTGCTAGCAAGCAGAGATGATCGGATAGTGAATTTTTACTATCCGATCCTATCTTGTTTTTGAAAAATGATATCCGTATCCGATCCAAATCCTGTTTTGGTTGAAACCATACTATCCGTATCCGAAAGTGTATTATGATGCATAACATACATTTTTTCTGCTGTGTCTATTTTGCTTTGTTAGGCAAAATAACTGCTGAGGTTATTTTGCCTATAGCAGAACAGGATTGGTTGAAGTAGTCACATGACAAGTTTGGAAGTCATGTCCTGCTTAGTTGACCATGACATCTCCAATAGCTCAGTCCCATGCATGGATGGTGGTTGTCATGGTTTCAGGGCTGGAATGCAGTTAACAGCTTCTTGTTTGCATTAAGTGAACTGCAGGCTAAACCCTAACTCTAAACACTGAACCATTAAAGCTAAAACTTGACCCTAAAACTTGACTAAAATCATTGATCCTAAACCTTAACCATAAACTCTTAAACCCCAACCAATTGTCTCTGCGTATTGTATTTGTCACACGACCACTTCAACCAATTATGTTCAACTGAAGGCAAAATAGTCCCAGCATAGTTTTTGCCTCATGAAGCAGAATAGACNCTACCTGAATGGGTTGTGTACTTTGGGCCCTGTCATGCTTACACAGAAAGTTTGACATATCTTGCAAGCTTGACATATCACGTAACTTACGTACTTTTCCAAGTCATTTGCAGTAAGAAGCAAGCTGAAGTGTTGCCACACTGTTCCGTCACCATGGGGGGGGGGTTGGTGGGCTTAGCCACTCCGAAACAAAGCTCCAAGCCCTCCCCAAATTGAAATATGAAACACTATAAAACAGTAATATTTGTTCAAAATTCAGAACGTCAAGCCCCACTGCACAAATGCAAAGCCCCCTATTGAAGACTTTCTGGTGACGGTTCTGTTGCCACACAATGCTTTTCAATAGCCATTTCTTCGATAACAATGGTTAGATTTTATCACCATCCATGAGTTCACATTCATAATTTCATTTATTTATTCTACTTTGTTGAACTTTAACCAAACCTAACTGCATAGCAATGCTAGTCTACAAACCAATACAGCATTCAAAACAATACATACACTGGTTTAATATGTCATTTATATTGAAATGACTGACTAAAAATTGAATCTGGTAAGTCAGTGTCACAAAGCAACAATTTTGCATATCATGTTTAAGAAATAAAAAAGTTAACTGGCCTGGTATCATCCAACCACCAGTCAATGCAGGTTCACGTAGAATAGGCATGAAGACTGCAAGGCCTGGTGTAGACTACAGACCACAAGATCTAGAGTTATCTAGCTAGTCTAGTTTAGACTACAGATCAAAGTAGGCCTACACTAGCTAGCCTTAGTCCAAGTACGCAGCAAGCAAGATCCTTAATGTACACTGAAACAGCCCTATCTTGCCACACCAGGTACAGATTCATGCTGACAAATTTGGCGTGTCCAATTAGCAGATTAAAAGGGGGAATGGGATTACACTACGGTACAGAGATTACACCATAGACAGACTCGGAGTCATGGCACAGAAGACAAGATGGTTCTGATGATACTAAAATATATGAATGATTGTGCAATGTGCACTTTTTTCCAAAAGTCTGGATCTTCGAAATATAAAAATATCGACAAACACAAAAACGTTTCGGATAACCGGATCCGTATCCGGTTCCCGTTTGAAAGCAGTTTTTGGATATCCGTATCCGGTTGCAAACTCACTATCCTTCCGGATATCCAACTGGTAAACCGGATAGTGATCATCTCTGCTAGCAAGTCAATCAAGGGCTTTATGGACGCTGATTTTCACCTAGTTTTCAACAAAACTTTGAGCCAAAAGAATGGGTCAGTGGGTTGGGGCCCAGGGCCGGCCAAAGGTGGCCAACATTTCCAAAACATGCCCTCTTTGTGACGTCACCTCCAGAAAACCCCCCACCAAAACCGAAAAATTTTTTTTTCGATTTCGACTACAAGACTTGCTGAATCCCTGAATCCGTAGAGGGTTTGAACAGCTCTCTAGCTCAATCGCCTGGCGAGTTATAGGATTGCAAATCTCTGCAAGAAAAGTGGCGCACGCAGGACTTAAAGGGTTAAAAGAAGAATATGAAATGTTGGATATGCAAATAACACATTAAAATTTTTCTACCGACATGGGCACAATGATCAGTTGCTGGAAATCATGTTTGACTGGCATCGAGCGTTGGCTGCCAAACAGATCACAAGTTCAACGATGTTAAAAAATGCTCTGAAATTAGATCGCAAGTTTTAATCAAACAAAATGGTATGTTGGATATGTAAATTACTTATTTCAGTTGAAATATTTATTATTCTTTCACGGATAGGGGCGCAATGGGCTATTAGTTTGATTGAAGCCATCTTTGACTGGCATTGGGTGTTGAAAAGGACCTTGAGGGTCACATGTGACCCATATGTTTGAGACCCTTGATCTAAAACAACGAAAAAAACAAGATCACACATCACTTTTCAGCAAGTTGGCTAAACAGACCAAACAAAGAGGGGTAATATTCGTGTCGGCCTATGCTGGCTGAGTAAATGCTTAACCGGAACTTGTGGTTTGACTGACTGCGGCGCATGGTATTCCTAGATATGAGCATAATGATAATTTCATTGAAGCCATGTTTGACCAGCATCGAGTGCTGACTGTTGCCGAAAACTTCGAAGTTCAACGCTGTATTAGGATATTTTCTGGATGAGAGTGCACGTTTTAATCAAACAAAATATATTTTTGGACATGTAAATAACCCATTTCAGTTAAAAACATGTTTAATTTTTCCACGGACATGAGTGCAGTATTTGTCTCATTGGGAAGCCATGTTTGACTGACATTGAGTGTTGACTGCCGGCGAAAATGTCACAAGTTCATTGCTGTAAAATAAGCTATTTGAGATCAGAGCGCAAGACATATTAAAAACCCATTTCGGTAAAAATGTGAATATTTTTTTCATGAATATGAGCACAATAGGCTATTTGTTTGATTGGTTATTTGGTTGATCATGTTTGAATGACACTGAGCGTTTACTACTGTCGAAAAGGTAAAAAAATCAACGGTGCAAAATAAGCTATTCGAAATCAGAGCGCAAGTTTTATCTAATAAAATGTATTTTTGGGCATGTAAATAACCCAGTTCAGTTAAAATATATTTAATTTTTCCACGGATATGAGCGCAATATTTGTCTCATTGAACGCCTATTTGACTGACATTGAGCGTTGACTGCTGGCGAAAATATCACAATTAAGTTCATCGCTGTAAAATAAGCTGTTCAGGATCAGAGCGCAAGTATTAATCAAGCAAAATGTATTTTTGTACATTTAAATGACCCATTTCAGGTAAAATGTGAAAAAATTTTCCACGGATATGAGCCAGAGATGATCGGATAGTGGATTTTTACTATCCGATCCTATCCTGTTTTTGAAAAATGATATCCGTACCCAATCCGAATCCTGTTTCGGTTAAAATCATACTATCCCTATCCGAAAACTATCCGAAAGTGTATTGCAATGCACAACATACATGTTTGTGTAGTGTCGATTTTGCCTCATGAGGCAAAATAACTGCTAGAGTTATTTTGGCTTTAGCTGAACACGATTGGCTGAAGTAGTCACATGACAAGTTTGCACTGCATGTCCTACTTAGTTGACCGTGACATCTGCAACAGCTCAAGTCCCACATGCATGGACAAGTGTTGTAATGGCTTCAGGGCTGGCAAGCTGTTAACAGCTTCTTGTTTGCATTAAGTGAACTGCAAGCTAAACTTTAACTCTAAACACTGCACCAGCAAACCTAAAACTTGACCCTAAACCTTGACCATAAGCACTGAGCCTAAACCCTAACCATGAACTTTTAAACCCCAACCAATTGTCTCTGCGTATTGTACTTGCCACATGACGACTTCAATCAATTGTGTTCAAATGAAGGTAAAATAGTCCCCACACTGGTTTTGCGACATGAAGCAGAATAGACACTGCTTGAATGCATTGTGCCACTGTTGCAGTCGGAAAGCCTGGACAGCAAGTGTGCAAAGCTTCACATGGTGGCAGCAAGCAACTTTGAACAATAGAGATCACGAGATCACTCTTGTCGTCACCATTAGTAAGTACTATCAGCTGTTCACTAGTTTCACAAGCATTATTAGAGGTAATTCACCAAGATCAGTCCATCGGGATCACTCTATTATTGCTTGTTTGTGCCACATAAATATGGGTGTTATTCTTCGCACGCATCCCGTTCGTGGTGAATCGCACATTCAACACAAAGCCAACCGAGAGGTTGCAACACCATTTTGGGCCCTGTCATGCTTATAAACAGAAAGTGTGACATATCTTACTAGCTTGATATATCGCGTAACCTAAGTACTTTTCCGAGTCAATTAATTGCAGTAAAAAGCAAGCTGAATTTTTACCACTTAGTCCCGTCGCCACGGGGGGTCTTTGGTGGGTTTAGCCCCTCCGAAACAAAGCTCCACCCCCCAATTGAGATATGAAGCACTATAAAACAGTGATGTTTATTCAAATTTCAGAATGTCAAGCCCCTCTGCACAAATGTAAAGTCCCCCTGTACTGTAGAAGATTTTCTGTTGACGGTTTTGTTGGCGCACCAAGCTTTTCATTAGTCATTTCTTTGGTAACAATGGTTAGATTTTAACACCATGTATGAGTTCACATTCATAATTCATTTATTGTTTAATCCTACCCATTGTTGCACATTAACCAAACCTACCTGTAACTACATAGCAATGCTAGTCTACAAACCAAAACAGCATTTAAAACAACACACTGGTATAAAATATGTCATTTATATTGAAATGTCTGACTAAAAATTCAGTCTAATAAGTCAATGCCACAAAACAACAATTTTGCATATCATGTTTAAGAAAGAAAAAAGATGTCTGGTCTGTCATCATCGAACAAGCAGTCAATGCAAGCTCACGTAGAATAGGCGTGAAGACTGCAAAGCCTGGTGCAGACTACAGAGCAAGACCACGTTAAAAGAGCTAGAGTGCTCTAGCTAGTCTAGACTAGACTACAGTAGGTCTACATTGACTATCCTTAGTCCAGTTTCGAACCAAACAATGCCCTTAATTGTATAGCCAACTGAAAGAGCCCTATGTTGACACATCAGGAACAGGGATTCATGCCAACAAATTTGGCATGTCCAATTAGCAGATAAGAGGGGTAATGGGATTACACTACAGTACAGAGCTTACGCCATAGACAGATTTGGAGTCATGGCACAGAACGCTGAAAAGGTGTTTCTGAAGATGATAATTGAATGACTGTGCAATATGCAAGTTTTTCCAGAAGTCTGATCTGAATCCTCGAAATATCGATAAAACTGTTTCGGATATCCGGATCCGTGTCTGGTTCCCGTTTGGAAGAAGTTTTTGGATATCCGTATCCGGTTCCAAACTCACTATCCTGCCGGATATCCAACCGGCAAACCGGATAGTGATCATCTCTGATATGAGCGCAATGATCTGTTGAATGAAGTCATTTTCAACCGCAGCAATCAAATAAACGGATAGGAGCTTACAAATTGATTTGATTGGAACCATGTTTGACTGGCATTGATTGAGCGTTAACTGCCGGCAAAAATGTTCCAAGTTCAACGCTGTAAAACAAGCTATTTGAGATCAGAGNGCAAGTTTTAATTAAGCAAAATGTATTTTTGGGTATGTAAAAAANCCATTTNAGTTAAAATATATTTAAATTTTCCACGGACATGAGCGCAATATTTGTCTCATTCAACACCTGTTTGACTGACATTGAGCGTTGGCTGCCGGCGAAATGTCACAAGTTCATCGCTGTAAAATAAGCTATTCGAGATCAGAGCGCAAGTTTTAATCAAGCAACAGTTTTTTTTGGGCATATAAACCACCCGTTTCAGTTAAAATATTAATGATTTTGAGTGCAATGATCTGTTGATTGAAGCCATGTTTGACTAGCATCGAATGTTGACTGCTAGCAAAAAGGTCAAAAAGTTCAATGCTGTATTAGGAGCCTTCTGGATCAGAGCGCAAGTTTTAATCAAGCAAAATATATTTTTGGACATATAAATAACCCATATCAGTTGAAATATTAATTAATTTTTCCACGGATATGAGCGCAATATTCGTTTGATTGAAGCCATCTTTCACTAGCATTGAAGGTTTAGTGCTGAGTNAAGGGTGGAGAGTTTAACGCTCCGAAACAAGCTATTCGAGATCAGAACGCAAGTTTTAATCAAGCAAAATATATTTTTGGACATGTAAATTACCCATTTCGGTTTAAATATTAATATTTTTCCACGGATATGATCGCTAATATTGGTTCAATCCGTTCAATGTGGCCACGCTCTGGTAACGCATTTGCGTTTCGCCGACGTCCGTATTGGAGCCGACTGGCGGCTGGAGCAACTGGCGGCTGAGTTGACCTAGGTCATGGATAAGCTGATATTCATGAAAAGGGAAAGCCGGAAATAATTATGTATTACAACAAGACAAAAAGAGGGGTGGACACTTTTGACCAAATCTGCTCCAACAATTCCTGCAGCAGAATGACTAAAAGATGGTCTATGGCTATATTTTATGGGATGGTGAATGCCGCGGGAGTTAATGCTTCGATCCTGTGCCACAACCACATGGTAAATCAAGGGAAAAAAGCAAAAACGCGTCGGAGGTTCATGAAAGAACTCGCACTTGAGATGATACGACCATGGGCAGAGAGGAGGATTGCCCAGCCAAAATTTCCACTGGGCGTCAGAGAAGCTGTGAAAATGAAATTTCCTCAACTTGCGATCGTTTCAATATCGCCAGGACCCGAACAACTGCCAAAGCACAAGAGGTGCAGGACTTGCCTTCACAGCAGAGACAGGAAGACCAAACAAATCTGCACCAAGTGCCACCAACCTGTGTGCAAGGATCATGCCATACTTGTGCGTATATGCACTGACTGCAATCCTGCAGGTAAGACAAGTTGCAAGCTTTCATTCACAGCATGGCATTTGTGCAGTTTTATTTATATTAATTGCAAACAATCGTGTTTGGTTTGTTAAGAAGACTTACAAAGCATTTTTGTGATTTGTTAAAGTCAGAAATTATTTTTTAAGATTTAGTTGCTTTTTAGTGCCGAGCGTTGCTTCTGAATAGACTGCACACCAAACCATATTACAAAAACTGCAAAAAAAGTTGTACAGCAAACAGCAAATTTAACTTGAACTGCAACATGTTTTTTTGACAGATATGACATTGGATGATGGATTTTGAGAAGAGGATACCTACACCCTGACTTGATGTGAAGAAAAAACGGATCTCGAACGCTTATGACATTTTCTACGGACGAACAAAAATTACCCCCTAAAAACAGTTGTAGGGGGGTAGAGTGTATAAAATTTGTATGCAATCTGTGTTTCGTTATGTAGATACGATTTTGTTGTGAAATTGATTAAAAATGGGCGTCAGGAATTAAAAAATAGTTTGACCGGAAATAATGGAGGTCTCGTGACCCCGGCACCCATGATCAAATTTTGCATTGTATAATACCCATGATTTCCTGACTCGTAAAGTTTTTTATGGTTACCTGAGCAGGGTTCCAGTCATTGCATGAGCAGCGTCATAAAAAGAACAGCAAGAAATAACATTTGCCAGACTGTATACATCAGCACGCGCAGGTGTTTGGACTTCTCTCGTATAGTACGCAAGTTAATTTTATTCTACTTTATATTGGTTGATTTCTATCTTTGCTGATATACCCATCGGAAAATGAAGACATGGTACATGGTTGCGGTCAGCGATGTCACAGCGTAGACCAAAACCTATGACGGTATGCCACAGGCATAGAGAAACGTGAAACTATTATGCTACAGGCATAAAACTATTAGCATCAGAAAAATTGTTGAAAAACTAAATGAGCACAGAAGAGAAGTATTTTGGTGTTTTGCGTATCGCACACCGCGTCTTTCGCAAGTAGGCCAAAGGAATGTTCCAATGGCTTCCATGCCGTTGGGGACATGGGTGGCGGAACCTTTTTCAAAGTGGGGGGGGGCACAACTGCACGTCAAAAAGACTATCAAAAATTTTTGTGATTTGAATTCGCACCTGGGACGTCACAAGCATTGAAATATGACGTCATTGCTCACACACCATATGAAGGTCTAAATTACGCTAATTTAAACAAAATCGCACCACTGTGAAAACGTATCGGTGAACCACCTGAAATTCAAATAGGTTGTTACTGGGCGACCCAGGTCAACAACGTCACTCGGGTTCATCCTACAATTTATTCTGACTGAATAAAACCGTTCGACGCTTCCACCACTGAAATTCATATTTGCTTTCATTCTGGCTAGCATTATCGCTGCTCTGTGACGTTAGTTACTGAACAATCAATGAGAATTACCATGATAAGGCCAGAGTACTCTGTTTACAAGGCTCATTCATATTAGTCCGAGGTACTGGACAATTTTTCGTTCGTTTGAAATTATTCTCGAAATGGGAACTGTCCATTGGATTGGACTTCAAATGCAATGTTCTATACAAATCCATTGCTTCAAAAAACATTCAATCCGATATGAATTATGTTTTA
>JGI24158J21664_10014650_pt1 | contig 10274 bp, 10 predicted proteins | sample Ectturendosymbi3_FD_21664 | JGI IMG/M metagenome (IMG submission 21664) | reverse complement strand
CCTTTCAATAAATGTAATCATCATTGTGGTATCATTTAAAATCCTGGATTTGTGCCCAATCGCTTTGTTTCAACAATTGTGAAACACCCTGTATTTTTCAGTTATTTTGATGATGTCATCGGTCAATCCAATAAACCAATTTTGTGGCTCAAACTTTAATTGGATTCTAGGCTATAATACGAGTCTTTAGAGCCCTTCATAGACTTTCTAGCGTTTCCGGTTCCAAAGTTCTGCCAAAAAATCGAAATATTTCAGGATTCCTAAGGAATTTATGGGAAATTCCCTAACCAATTTCCGGAAGTTTGGTCACAGTTTTAGAACCAGAAACGCTAGAAAGTCGATGAAGGGCTCTAATGATTCGTATGATAGCCTAGAATCCAATAAAACTTTGAGTCACAAAATCGGTTCGTTTGGTCGGCTCCCAGGGGATGATGACGTCATCTGAATGTAAACAAGATATGCATAAATATGCTCCCATCATGTAAACATAAACTCGACATCCAAAACTGAAACATCTTTTATTGCAAACTACAAAACTTTCCCCATCTTTAGAGGGTTTGAACAGCTCTCTAGCTCAATCTGCTGGCGAGTTATGGCTATATTCAATATGGGTATTGTTGCGATCGGAAATCCCGAGCGGCATGCGCGCAAAGCTTCGCACCGTGGCAGCAAGCAATAATAGAGATCATGCTCGCAATCTCTCTTACTATTGCTTGCTCGCGCTACATGTATAATGGTGTTGTTCTTCTGGCACATCCCGTTCATGGTGAATCACACAACCAACGCAACGCCACCGGAGAGCTTGCAACAGTATAATACACCCAGGGTCAGCGTTTGTGGGAGTAGAATTTTTGCCAATTATTGGTTTTTGAGCAATACCATATGCTATGAAGTCAATCAAGGTCTCTAAAGACTGGGATGATAGCCTAGATTCCAAAAAAACTTGAGCCAAAAAAATGGCCCGTTGGGTTTTGCGCCCAGAGGCAGGTAAACCCGGCCAAAAAAGCGCAAAACACCCCTTCTTGTGACAACATCCACAGAGAACCCCAAACCCAAAACTGAAACAATTTTTTTCAATCGAAACTAGAAGACCTCCTGAATCGGTAGAGGGTTTGAACAGCTCTGTATCTCTAGCGGCTGACGAGTTATGGCCAAAAAAGTACCGGCCACTGTGGTAGCCGGCAGGGGCTTTAAAGGGAACCAAACCCACGCTGTTCTTGGCAGGGTCATTCTAGGAAGGTGGGTGCCGATGTCGGGGATGACGACGCGCAGTATCGCAGTGTTGTTCAAACACTCCACATTTCATCGGTGAGCCGCCCAGAGCGCGGCACGTATGTTGTTGTCAGATAAACCGCTGAGTTGCTGTGCGGCGGGTACAAATGGGTGTCTCGATTTAAGGCGCCGTGCATTTGCACGCGGTGAACAGATGAGCCCTGTGTGTAGCAGATGTTCAGGCTCCATGGCACGGCGTGCTGGAGACAGTGTGGCTCCTTTGCGACGAAGCTCAGCACGTTATATGTCAGCGAGGATGCTAAGATTTTCCGCTGGCTTAAGATGCAGGCGTCCAGTCACCAGGGCTACTATTCAATAATTTCTGAAGCACCCAGAATATAAATTAATAAAACCCATTTACCTACAAAAAATCAGAAATGCTAATCTGCAAAAAGACATATGAATGCAAATGCATGAGGTGTCAGTAAAATACTGGTTTAGTTCCTCTTCGAAATTTTCGTCTGCAACGTGAACAATAACATTTGGATCACTTTTGCATTGCTCAAGACGTTTGTATATATATCGTTGGTGACATACGCCATTAATGACATCTATCACTAATTCAGGCTTAGGTATCCATGTATAGCCGTTTTGGTCGCTTCTTGAAAATTCTCGTTTTGCCAGCAACCTTTCCTAACAGTCTCGGTTTTAGCGAGTTTGTTTTTGTGTTAACATCCTTTCTGCTAATGCAAACGAGTGTGAGAAAACCATAAATCTGGTCATTCAATCATAAAGTATTCAAAACTCTGAGTTATGCAAGCTGTTTTTGACTTTACACAGATAATACCAGAAATCAGGGACAGTTTTTTTGGACAAGAACACGTATATTACCATGTTATATTAACGAAATAGCCCCCAGCCGACCTTGCACAGGCACAAGATGGGAAAAAGTATGGTCACATTTTCCATTTGAACTTGGATCTTTTGTGAGATCTTGAGCTGCAACGTAATGTATGATCCCTAACCTGGCAAAAAAACTCCCATACAAATCGTTTTTAAATTTGCATGCATAGGACAACCAAGAAATGCAAACATTCAGTCCTAAACATTGTTTCATCAATTTCATCTGACGTCTGGGACAATGATCTTATCCGCTGTTTACTCAAATACAAATCTTTCACTCGTTTATGTAACCGTTTGTTACTTATTTATGTTACTTTGTATGCGCGCAACTGCATGGCTAACTCTACTGAATCGCAAGCAACAATGAGCATTTGATATTGAAAGTGGTGCGAGCGTGTGAAATCGACTGAACACGTTTTGTTTTACCGATATGAGACATGTTTCACATGATGTTCGCATGCGAACTTTGCAATGACCGGACGATATGGTTATTTTAATATTAGTTATACTGCTGTAGCTATTTCCATCGTCAAAAAAAAAACATTTTCAATGGAATTTGTCACAATTAAACCTAGACACCCAAGTGGACTCGAAAAAAACGAGATCTGGGTGGAAAAACCTAGCAATGGCAGCTCTGCCAGTCACAAGCACAAATTAAGACCGAACTTCAAATATTCCGTATGTTCAGCATTTTTATAGTGGGAATAACGTACTTTCCAAAATATCAGAGTTGGTAGTGTGGCGTGAAGTTTGGAACGCACTAAGCAGTTAACCAATTTGCAGCTTGTGTTTGATCATCAACAACGTACGACATGAAACTCTTGATAGACGTTGTTTGACCATGGGCGCTTTTTGATACGCACATATAAAAGGCAATTTGAAAGCATTAAACATGAATCCATTTCATAACGATGCGGTTTCTCCCATTGAAAAACTGTGCTAATTGGTCGTGTAAGATCATAGCACATTTCAGCGCTTACTTGCATTATCTGCCATCACAAGTGAAGTAAGTTAAAAATGAAACGTGCTATCTTGATATTTTGTGATAAACCAAAATCTGATTGTTTTAAAGGTAATGAAGACGCTTTTCTTTTCTCTGATAGCAACCAAAATTTCGCTTCTCTATCATGGTATTTAGTAACGCAAATGTCGGGATATACTATCTGACGATAATATGGAATTAACTTCATTTGCAACTGCAATGAGTCAAACTTTCACATCCGTTTGCTAGTCAGATTTTCCAAGTAGCAAATCCATATCGGTTGATGATGTGACGTATCTTCCTTATTCAAGCGGAACGACAGGTGTACCTAAAGGAGTCATGGTCACTCACAAGAACATTGTTTCTTGTTTGTCTATCTGCAGGTATGTCTAATTAAATCAGCTGGGAGTTACGTTTTGCCAGAACATTTGTGCTGGTCCTTCAATTTGTTTTAAAACAACGAAGTTCTTTTCAAAATGGTTAATTGTGTTTGCAAAAATTGCTAAAGAATCCTAATAAAACATTATCTTGAAACGCAACTAAAATTTTTCAGGAACCATATAATTTAGAAGGTTTCAGCTTGTCCGCAGCAATGGTGGGGGTTTTAGAAAGAAACTTATTGCGTGTCTTTTTGGTGGTATTGCTGTACCTGTCGTCAACCAAACCAAGCCTGTTTGCTTAAAGGTGACCTAAATAGAATTGTTTGCTCCATACATTTTTTGATGTATTTATTGCTTTCACATTGACTAGCCTGAGCCACATGCCATTCAGTTTTTACTATTTATTTATATCTATTCTGCTGAAAATTTATTTCCTGTACACTCTTCATTTCCAAAGCATTTAGTGCAGTCACTGCTAAACATTGGAATTTAATTGTTTTTTACTTCTGAACTACTACGTTGATTTTTAGTTTGAATTAGACCAATCGTTAGCATACAAAAACGCCGTTGCGCTAACATGAAGGGAGTCATTAGCTGTTGAATGTTTTCAATACCCCTTTTCTCTCTAAAGTGCGTTTGAATTAGGCGATTTGTTTTGTTTGTATTAAATCCTTCATTTTCTTTCTGATGTGTGTTTCATTTTTTAACCATAGACGAAAAAGCTTCACTGATCTTCGCATCTTATAAAATGACAGAACCTGATTATTTTCAAATCAGTTAACAGGCTTACAACCAAACTAAATTCGCAGAGTTGCAGTACCTTTTTCGCGATTGGATATTAACTACTTGGTTCTACCGATGTTTCATATCTACGGGGCAATGGGAGCAATCCTCAACCTCGTTCAAGGAGTTAAGCTCATTCTAAAAAATCGATTCGACTTGATCAGTTTGTTTCAGCAAATTGAAAAACACAAGGTAAGATGGATCTTCCTAGTTGTACTATCTTCCTAGATGTACTTTCTATGTTTCTACTTTTTAAGAAATAGCTATGTTTTTTTGTGAAAAGCAGAAAAGTAACGTGCTCGCTTGGTTTTAAGCTCAGGGATCTCTAATGACTACATCATAAAATTATCGGGCTTGTCATGCAAAAATATATTTTCAGGTCACGACTTTCAACGCGGTTCCTCCCATTCTGGTTACAATCGACAAACTCCCACTTGCTCAGCAGTTTGATGTTTCTTCCTTGCGAGAAATCGCATCAGGCGCAGCTCCTCTCCCAGATGGCGTATTTGAGTCAGTGCAAGAAAAATACAATGTCCAAATATCGGAAGGTTCGAGTCTTAACAACAAGCGGCATCCGATCTGCAACAAGCAAGATTGTTTAAAGTTTTTTGACAGAATAGCGGTTTAGTTTGGTATTAATTCATATTTGGACAAGGCTAAAAGAAAGACAAAATTCCAGCTGAAGTCTAATTACTTTTTTCTTTTTTCAAATGACTTGCAAAATAATTCAAAAATAGATAATGCAAAAATCATGAAGCACCGAAGATTTTCCCTTGACAAAATACTTTGACACTTCAGCTAACCTTCACGTATTGATCATCGTCGTTCGTAGGTCCAGTCATAACAGCAATCAGTGAAATGATATATTTCTTTGAAAGCAGGCATACGTTATGGCAAAAACACAAAAAACTGGGATTTTTGTTATTGGATGGTCAAAACATGTTGATGAACACTCTGCAGAATATATCCATAGCGTTACATATTTCCAAGTGCTAGACATATCGAAGTGATGCATATTTTTAAATGAAATACTTATCGTTGCAAAAACAGTATACTGCAGGCAAAGAAAATGTTAATATTGAGCGATTAAAACTCTTTTGAATGTCTGAATAGCTTGATTAGAATTCATGCAAAAATTCAGAGCTAAATTGTCAAACATCAAAACATTGTCAAACAAAACAAACGTAACAGATATTTTCAAGACAATTACTCTTTCCAACTACAAGATAACAGCTTAAAAGGTAGACCAACCTCGCAAGTTGAACATAGCACCATTGCAACTTCAGATTCTTTACGCTTGGCCAGCAACCGAATGAATTGCATGTAAAAAATGTTAATCATTTTACGCAATCACATGAAGGTATCCTCTTGTGTGTTCTGATGTGGGTTGATCTGAAGAACGAAAATCGTGTTTTGGGTTCGCCTCGATTGACCGACGTGCTAGGATACTGAGATATGATTGGATAACATGCAAGGCTCCTGAAGTCCTGAGATATGATTGGCCAATGTACTAGCCTCCTGAAATAGAATTGGCCAATGTGCTAGGCTCCTGAGATATGAAACAAAACGTGCCCGGGTTTTTCTCAAAATATATTTTGAATTAGAACAGTTTTTTTGTTAGATTTCAGAAAGAGGAAAAGCATTTGCCATTAAACAAATTTTAAAATGTAAACCATAAAAAAGCAAGTAATCTCCACATGTGAGATAAACAAGGAATCTATCGTCAAATTTTTAATAGGAAAATGATATCACGTAACACTACGCATGGTCAGTCCATGAATCTACAAGCAATGCGTACAGGTGAAACGTTGAAAAGGTTGAAACAAGAGCTGATAAAGCAGAAAATTCAAGATTATAGTGAATGAACCACAACAGAGGTTGCGACAATTAAAAACTGGAAAATTCGTCTTTGTCAAATAATTGCGTTCACTAGAACTTCGTCTATGGTGAAAGCAATTATTTGAAAATAACGTATTTTCCAGCTAAATCAAACAAAACACTCAAATCAAATCAAACGAATAAATCACACAAAACACAAACTGTTACAAATAAAACTAGAAAATACATCTTTCGAAAATAATTGCGTTCACTGGAACTCAGGCCCGTAACTAAGGGGGCACAGGAATGTTTTTTCCCCACCCTGAAAAATGTGTTGACATAGTTTAAAATTACTGGACATAGTTTAAAAAGTTTGGGGCCTTCTCAAAAATCTCGTCGCCCCTCCTAGTGTCTCAAGCTGGCTGCGGGTCTGCTGGAACGTCATATCTAGTGGAAACAATTATTTGAAACGGACGTTATTTCCAGCTTTTGATTGTCGCAGTTTGTGTTTTGTATGATTTATTTGCTTGAGTCTCGAGTTTGTTTGCTTTCTCTGCTCTTGTTTTAGCCTTTTCAACGTTTCACACATGTTAGCATTGCTTGCAGATTCAGGACTGACCATGCCTAGTGTTACATGATATCGATTTCCTTGCCTATAGATTCTTTGCTTATGTCACATGTGGAGATTAGTTACTTGAAAACCGTGATGTGCAAGTTTGGATCTTCGCTGAAAGATGAAAGGCGAACCCAGTCGGCTGATTCCTCAAATTACAGCAAACCAAGAGCTTTTATTTGTCATAAAAAGCATTCGAAACTTATATAACTTTCAATTTTCGATTGAAGTGCTTTGGTCTTGTATTCACATATTTTGAGGGTGTGCTTGCTTGTTTCTCAAAATGTTTAGGATGTCAATTTCTTTTAAATGTACGCTTATATCCTTTACATTTGTGTACATTATGGGGTATGACGGAGGGACCTCCTTTGACAACTATGTTTTATCCCAATTGTCCAACAAAATCAGTTGGGCTGGTTGTGCCTAACACATTGCTAAAGGTAAGCTTTTTTGCTTCAACACCTTGTTAAAAGAAAAAAAAACAAAATTCTTAGTTACAGCTACCACGGCAACGCTATGGGAGGAATTTGAAAGGTTTTGTTTATGTTTAATGCATCAATCGTGCACTGCCTTTTGCAGGGCAAACTGTACAACCTTTTTACACCAACCAAAGCAAAACCAAGTTTACTTGCAATCGAACCAGTTTCCTATTGACACTCTTTGGCTTTTAGCATTTATCACCATATGCATTTATTATTTCTTTGTTCAGCTAACAAGTAATGTTATATCAATTATTCTCGGGGCAATGTAAAACTAAAAATGGTGTTTTTTAACCAACGTCGGTACAAAAAAATAAAAGAAAGAATGTAAAAACTTTTAGTTGCGAATGCCAAAGATCAGGGGAGTTTATGCGCAGACTTCCTCAATGAAACATCATGCCTCATTGTTTCACTATCATTATCAAATTATCTAGTCAATAAAATAGGAGATAGTTGTTAAATATTTGCTGTAAATCACTTTGTATAACCAATAATTAAAATGGTGTAGCGCTATTTGCGGGTACGTTTTAGGTGAAGCATGTTTTCATCAGCAAAAGTGCACACGTCAAAAATATGAACGGATTTTTTCAGATATTCTTTTCCTTGAAACTAAACACTTTGAAAACAAATCGATTTTCTAGGTTATCGACATCGAGACTGGAAAGGAGCTTGGCCCCAATGAGCGTGGAGAGCTTTGTGCTAAAGGACCTCAGGTAAATGCTGACGTGAATCGTTCAACGTAAGTACAAATTTCACTTGCACCGATTGCCGTGCCTCAAGCTATTGAAGTATACCTGCTAGAGATCACTGGAGAGGTTCATAAAATAGAACTGCTTTGAAGCAATTGCGATGGCTTCTTCTAACGTAGCACATCCTCAAATTACGGCAATCCGCACTTCTTGCCGTTGCATAACTTGATCATGTGAGCACACGTTTTCTGCTGATTTTGTTTTTGAACAACGTGGACTACTAACTGTAGAGAATATATCATATATAGTTTGTAGCTGTTTAATTATTAGAAATAAACTGCCAAATTTTATGCTGCTAATCCAATGAACAGACAGTGTTCCTCAACAAAACGCTGCAAGCAAAGCAACAAAAATCTCGTTCACATAAGCGAGGTAATGAATTCAATGCTGAATAAAAAGTTGTTACTGTGTATTTGAAGAAAACCTCGTGTCATTCCCAGGTTATGAAAGGTTACTACAAGAATCCAAGGGCGACTGCCGAGACTATTGACGCAGAAGGTTGGTTGCACACTGGAGATGTCGGTTATTACGATGACAAAGGATTTGTTTACATCGTCGATAGAATAAAGGAGTTCATCAAAGTGAAAGGATTCCAGGTGAGTAAAATCACAACTATTTGTGTTATCGTCATACCAAAACAACTTTACACATTTTTGCGAAACTTGTTTGCTTTTCAAGGTCGCTCCTGCTGAGCTTGAAGAACTTTTGTTGCGTCATGATAAAGTTGCTGACGTCGGAGTGATTGGAATTTCCGATCCTGAATCAGGAGAAGTTCCAAAAGCGTTTGTAGTGAGAAAAGACAACACGTTATCTGACCAGGATCTTCATCTGTTTATCAAAGGTAAAGAATAATTTACGTGCCAAAAACAGTGAAAAGTTAACATGTAATGTCTATCTGTGTTTATCTGGCATGCTTCGTAGGAAAGAAAGTTTCTTTTTGTTTCGAATACAATGTATTGATGTCCGTGGTATTTACTGCTTCAAATTTTTGTGCACTTGTTTATTGAAGCTGCGGGAAGGACAAGGACTTGAATAAGTTATATCTTGTATTTCCTGTTTTAAACAACCATCTACAGATACGTTTAAACGTAACTAGAGAAACGTTTCTTAAATCTAATCATATTTGCACAATTTGTTATTGAACAAGCGTCCTAAGCACCTACCACTTATCCTTGCATAATGATAGCTCAAGACAGACCCTGGACGTCTTGCTTCTACCGATTTCTTATTGTTTGCCCGAGAAACAAACTTTTGCACCAACTTACCAACACTACTCAGCCGCCTCTGAGGATGATTTTATTTTGAGTTCAAATCAGTAATCACCAAAGCAAAAAGTTCAAACTTCCTTATTTACTTATTTCATTTAAAGTCTAGGGACGCAGTGAGGTGTTTCAAAGGAAGTTTCAGCATAGCACGCCATGTAATCACATTTTGTCAATACCGAATTTTTACAGATAAAGTTTCGAAATACAAGTACATCTGTGGTGGAATTTCTTTTGTTGATGAAATTCCGAAAACGCTCAGTGGAAAGATACTTCGCAGAGAACTGAGACTCATGCAGAAGCAACAAGAAAAAAATTCTCTTCGTTCAAAATATTGAGACCAAATGTGAAGATGTCGTAATGGATTTTTGTTTTGCAAATTTTGCGTTAATATTTTACATGTGCGAGGAACATTTTCGCGTAAATTACAAACAGTTTGAAGGTAATTTATGCAAAACTTGTCAATAAACCATTGGCTTTTGTTGCTTGAAGCAAAACATGGTTTTAAATTCAGGTTTATGAAAAAAAAAAACACGTAACATATTTGACTTGGAGAATAAGACGATTTNCTATATAACGNGGCTTGTCNTTGATACNAAAGTAAAAACATTACTGANNTTCAATACATGGTTCAAATATAGTTAAAAAAGCAATAATGCCCNCATTTAGCGACAATCGTGAATAGATGAACCACCAGATGGTATCAGGTTGAAAATGTTGAANNGGANGGCTGCAGGGTATTATTTAAAATTGTTTTAAGCAAAGTTTTGTTGATATTTTCATTTCCTTTCAGTTTAACAAAGTGAAATTTGATGTGCTGTTTACCCATGCGGCCTATCGGAATGCTTCAAGATATGTTTTATAAATCGACAAGAGTTCTGACGAAATAAGTGCAAGGTGAATACAGTTTCGTAAATGTTCTACAAGATCAGACAAAGCAAAAGTTTTCAATGTGAGGAGAGTTTGCCAAATTGAAAATGATTTAGACTGCCATTATTGCCGTTGAGGCTCAATATAACAGCACGAAAATGGTAAATGTTCTGCATCTGCAATACATCTTAGTTTGCTGGGATTCTATAGGGGAAGCAGGGTT
>JGI24158J21664_10014649_pt1 | contig 10274 bp, 4 predicted proteins | sample Ectturendosymbi3_FD_21664 | JGI IMG/M metagenome (IMG submission 21664) | reverse complement strand
GCCCTGAAAAACAGAGTGTGCCCTGAATTCACTGTATTGAATATATATTTTTTATCATTCACAATTTTGAACAACCTGCGCTTGCCCTGAAAAACGGAATTTGCCCTGAAATTTTTCACTGTATTGAAATATTTTTTATCTTTCAGGATTTTTGGGCAACTTGAGCTTGGCCTGAAAACAGAGTTTGCCCTGAATTTTTCAAACCGGAGGGGGGGGCGGCGGCCCCGCCCCCTCGTACGTCACTGACGATATGACAATCGTTTTCAACATCAAGTTTGTAGTGTAAATATCAAACATCAAAAAAATTCTGAAAACATCAAATCTGATGTTATAACATCCAAAGTGGCATCTCTGCTAATACTGTATGTACAGTAAAACTTATGTAACGAATTCCCTCCATTGCTGCTGATGGCGCAATTCTTGATGAAGCTCTTCCGTCACACTTGTCACGGCTCATCGGTTACTATTCGGTCATAAAAGATTAGTGTGTTTGGTTCCACACAGCCGAGCTTTCACTTCAAACTGTGAGGAAAACTTGCAACTGCCGTTATGAACGAACAAAATATTTTGTGGGGACCGACGGAAAAGCCTCGTTATGGGCGAACTGTCGTTATAGCTGGAGTCGTTATAGGTGAATTCTACTGCATGTCCTAGTTCGTAACAGAGGTGTCCGGAGTCACTTTTTCAGACTACGCTCCTATTCCAAAATTTTGGATTCCGGGTCCGGTTCCGGCTATTCTTCAAGTTTGAGAATCCGACACTTGTTCAGACTCCGGCTACAATCATCGATCCAACCGTAATTTACCCATGTCTTTACCTAAGAAATGACCACACAAACTCCTGCTACTGCCGAAATGGAAAAGTGACTCCGGATCCGTTTTTTTACAAATTTTTGACTCCAGGATCGGATCCGGGTCTGAAAGAAAAATGCAGAACCCTGCCGGAGTCAACTCCGGTAATCCAGAGCCGGTCCTACCTCTGGTTCCTACCAGAGATGATCGGATAGTGGATTTTTACTATCCGATCCTGTCCTGTTTTTGAAAAATGATATCCGTTTCCGATCAGAATCCTGTTTTGGTTAAAATCATACTATCCATGTCCGAAAACTATCCAAAAGTGTATTATGATGCGCAACATACATTTTTGTGTAGTGTCTATTTTGCCTTATGAGGCAAAATAACTGCTGAAGTTATTTTGTCTTTAGATAAGGACGATTGGCTGAAGTAGTCACATGACAAGTTTGGAACACATGTCCTACTTAGTTGACCGTGACATCTGTAACAGCTCAGTCCCACATGCATGGACAAGTGTTGTAATGGTTTCAGGGCTGGCAAGCAGTCAGCAGCTTCTTGTTTGCATCAAGTGAACTGCAGGCCAAACCCCAACTCTAAACACTGAACCACCAAACCAAAACTTGACCCTAAACCTTGACCATAAGCACTGATCCTAAAACCTAACCATAAACTCTTAAACCCCAACCAATTGTCTCTGCATATTGTACTTGTCACATGAACACTTCAATCAATTGTGTTCAAATGAAGGCAAAATAGTATCAATACAGGTTTTGCCTCATGAAGCGGAATAGGCACTACCTGAATGCGTTGTGCCACTGTTGCGGTTGGAAAGCCTGAGCGGCAAGTGCACAAAGCTTCACACTGTGGCAATACGCAGATGGTTACAGAAAAACTACTTAATTGAACATCCTCACATATGTAAAAATTTAATTTTTCCGGTTGCCTACTGTAATTGTGTTGTAGCGCGTCTTGTTTGTGCTTATGTCCTGTTTGTTTGTGCTTATGTCCTGTGGTTATGTCTGCACCGTCCTTGCAGGTATATGTTTACAATTCTGCAGATTTTTTCTTAACTTCTGTGCAGTTCGACTTGTATTTCGCGGGGGAGGATGACTCGAAGACCTTTCGGTCATTCTCCTCCTGATATATGTTAAATAAAAATGTCTGTCTGTGGCAGCAGGCAACAATAGAGATCACGAGATCACTCTTGTTTTCACTATAAGTAAGTACTATCAACTGCTCATTAGCTTCACAAGCATTATTAGAGGTAACTCGCCAAGATCACTCCATCGGGATCACTCTTTTATTGCTTGTTTGCGCCACATATATGTATATGGGCAGAGTTTTTTAAGGCGTTTTGGGGGCCCGATTCAGGCCCCCAGAATTGCAAATAGGATCCCTAGAATCAGCAAAAATTATCACCGGGTCCTTAGAATCAGAGAAATCGGGCCCCTATAGGTCTATTCTGGGTCGGGTCCCTATAGGTCTATTCTGGGCACAGGCATGCTTATAAATAGAAAGTTTGACAGATCTTGCAAGCTTGATGTAACCTAAGAACTTTTGCGAGTCAATTAATTGCATTAAAAGCAAGCTGAAGTTTTGCCATATAGTCCGGTCGCCACGGGGGAGGGGAATTTGGTGGGCTTAGCCCTTACAAAACAAAGCTCCAAGCCCCCCCAAATTGAAATATGAAGCACAATAAAACCGTGATGTTTGTTCAAACATTAGAATGTCAAGCCCCACTGCACAAATGTAACCCCCCCTATAGAAGACTTTCTGGTGACGGTTCTGTTGGCACACCAAGTCTTTCATTAGTCGATTCTTTGGTAACAACGGTTAGATTTTAACACCATCCATGAGTTCATATTCATAATTCATTTATAAATTAATCTTACCCATTGTTGCACTTTAACCAAGCCTTCCTGTAACTACATAGCAATGCTAGTCTACAAACCAAAACAGCATTCAAAACAATGCACTGGCTTAAACTATGTCATTTATATTGAAATGACTGACTAAAAATTCAGTCCAACAAGTTAATGACACAAAACAACAATATTGCATATCATATTTAAGAAAGAAAAAAGCTATCTGGCCTGGTATCATCCAACAACCAGCCAATGCAGGCTCACATAGAATAGGCGTGAAGACTGCCAAGCCTGGTGTAGACTACAGACCACATTAAAAGAGCGAGAGTGCTCTAGCTAGTCTAGACTAGATCACAGTATACCTATACTAACTAGCCTTAGCCCAGGTACGCAGCAAACAACGTCCTTATTTGTATACCGAAAGAACCGTATCTTGGCACACCAGGAACAGATTCATGCTGACAAATTAGGCGTGTCCAATTAGCAGATTAAGAGGGGAATGAGATTACACTACGGTGCAGAGATTACACCATAGACAGACTCGGAGTCATGGCACAGAAGGCTGAAAAGATGCTTCTGAAAATAATCAATGAATGATTGTGCAATGTGCAACTTTGTCCAAAAGTCTGAATCCTCGAAATATCGATAAAAGCGTTTCGGATATCCGGATCCATATCCGGTTCCCGTTTGAAATCAGATTTTGGATATCCGTATCCGGTTGCAAACTAACTATCCTTCCGGATATCCAACCGGCAAGCCGGATAGTGATCATCTCTGGTTCCTACTTCCTAACGATCCACTTGCTGCGAGTTTAGCAAGGGAAAGTACCATCATCAGAAGTCTTCTCACTGGTTGCCGTTTGGAGAGATAGACTGTCCTGGAACTGGAAGTTGTCTTCGTTGACTTCGCTGAGGTCAGCGTCTGGTAAAACCCCGGGTGTTTTTTATGGGTTTTTCGCCGACGAAACTTGCAATTACCGCAGTTCCTCTTCTTTGAGCGTTTAAAATTGGGCAGAAATGGGCGTTTGGTTGTTTGTTACTGCTTTGCTGTTTGCTTGAGCATCACTCAACTTATTGTACTGAGTGAAAATTAATTCTCACCCAGCCAGCACTAAAACTCAAAAGGTAAGTACAATCAAGCCTTACTAATAGATTGGATTCAGTTATTATCTTTGCCCTAGTTTTGATATTTTTGCTTTTCAAAAAATCTATGTTACAACAGTACGGATAGGCTATAGCCTACTATACTACTACTAGTAACTGTAAATTTTTGTGCAAATGGTATGAAAGCAACACAATTTGAATTGTCTGTCAGCTTTATAGAAACTGCAAACAGATCGATAGAGCATTTTGGCTGTGACCAAATTATCCAGGTATCCTTTTTGTATGTTGGGGTCCACCAAAAATAATTAACAAACAGGTCTTGAATCAATTTTTATGTGAAAGACTATAATATAAATAGTGTAATTAACTAATTTCTAAAAAACGTTTTTTTTAACTGATGATTGCTAAAGTGGTACAAATTACTATTACTGTAGCTTCAAAACAGTGAGTAAGGATAATAAATTCACAAAGTGACTTAGTTGTAAAAAGAAAAATAAGCTTTCAAATCTGAAATATTTTTAAAAAGTCAGCAATAGGGTATATAGTTCATATAGACATGATGAAACTAGTAATATTCTGAAGGTAGTGTCTATTTTACCAGTGATATTCTGGTGGTAACAGATCGGCTGGAGCTATTGTGCTGGCAGTCGAAGATTCGATCACGTAGCATGATGCAATTACAAAGAAAAAGGTCACTTTGTCAAGAAAACTCTGTCCTGCTTGTGGTGTAATGGTTAAGTGTTACGGCTGCTATGGTTTGCGGTTCGACTCTCGCCTTGCCGACTTTTGTTTTTTTATTTGCTTTTTTCCAGGCTCCGCTTAGGTGTTACCTTTAGGGATTAGTCTTGTTAGGTTAGGATTAGGGTTAGTTTAGAATTAGGGTTAGGTTAGAATTAGGTAGCTTAGTGTTAGGTTAGGGTTAGGTTAGTGTTAGCTTAGCACTAGGTTAGGTTAGTGTCAGCTTAGCACTAGGTTAGCTTAGCCTTAGGTTAGGGATAGGTTAGGTTAGCTTAGTGTTAGGTTAGGGATAGGTTAGGATTAGGGTCAGCTTAGGGCTACGGACGGCTAGGGTTAGGTTGTAGGTTTATCTTTGGTTATACTTACTTCCTTTCTACCAAGCCTTTTGCTGCTGCCATCCTGGTGGCAAAATAGACACTGCTTATTCTGAATATTCCAAACTCAAATCTTATCAATAAATAATGTTGATGTGAAACTCTTTATTAAATGCTTAAATGTCATTTTTAAAGGCTTTTTTCTGAACACTGAACACTTTTTTTTATATTCCAAGAGCTATATTCTGAGTGCATTTCATTTGTTTTCTTTGTGCAAACTCCACATGCTTTGTAAATGTGGTATTAACCTTGTTTTTTCGTTTATCATAAGGTTTTCCATGAGCTCATCACAAAAATATATATATATATTAATATTTGTGTTTGTCAAAAAATACTATTAAATTTAAAAAAAATATTTTGATATACATTGTTGAAATTGTATAAGATCTGGCTTATTAACTTGTTATCTTACTGCATAGCCAATTATGACGTTAGATCAGAATTTAATAAGGAAAGATTATGGGCACAGCCTCATTTTGGACAAGACTGAATCAAATTTCCAGCTTGCATTTCCAAAACGTTTGCGGTCTTTTACAACTCATTAAAGCAAATTTTCATGTGATGTTTGTTGAAAAAGATATTGTATTTGTTTTTCATTATTTGTGACATTGGGAATGATATGCTTTCAATGCTGCTGAAACTTTTTTAGTGAAGGAAATTTCAAAATATTCAAATGTTGTTCAGCCTAATCAAAACGTTGTTTCAGCCGATTCATTTTTAAATAATTTCTACTGTAATTTGTTCTTGAAGTTATTCAGGAAGTTTGTACAGCCAAACTTTTTTCATGTGAACACCCCAATTTGGTTATAGCTTTGCTAATGAATCCTTATAAAGAAAACTAATGATAGAGTTTACATATATTTAAATAGTCAAGATATGGTTATAGAGTTCTTATCAAAACAAAAAATTTGAAGGTTTAGCTTTAGAATTTACGGCTGCCTAATGTTTAAATATACACTATAAATTTTATTTTGAATAAGGCAAAGAAAGTTGTTATTTTGAAATTCCAAATGAATGGGATTAAACAAGACTTGTAATGTTTTCATCTCAGCAAACTCATGGATCTCAATTCAACTTACAAGCTTCCTTTGATTCGCTGGCTTCCTGTGATAATTGATTCTGAAACTGTTCATGGATTGGAGTGGATGGATCCGTTAAAAACAAAATTTAAGTATGTTGTAGCATTTACTGGGAAAAAGATAAAATAGGTCATAAAGTAAGGAAAAATGAGCTTTAATACATTTGCATTGGCTAACATGTTTTCTTTGCTGTGTTGTGTAAGAATATGTGAAAGACAAAGTATTAAAAGTAAGCATTATACTGCTTAGACTGCTACTGGTGTGCTATAAAAGTACTGAGATTATAGTGTTAAAGATTTTGCATGTTGTTTTATTTTAGTGGAGATATATTTTGTGCTTTTTTCGATACCCTGGTCAAATAACTGACAAATTTTTGGTTAAAACATTCATTATAATTAAGTAATGTAGTTAAGTATACTGGCATTTCCCATCATGTTGTTGCTGAGCAAGTTTCAGTCAAGTACTGCGCACATGTGTAACAAATACCACAGCCATCTTGACATGAACAAGATGGGTGGAAACGCAATACGACTTAAGCTGACCAGCTTGTAACCTGCTTTGAAAAAGCTTGCAGATAAACACCAGGCGCAAGGTTCACATTAGTTGGAACCAGCTATATTTTGGACATGAATAACATTTATTCTACAAATGCTTTTGCATTAACTTTGCTTTGTGCTAACAATATTTCCCATAACTTATATTTCATTAGCACTGAATTATTTTCAAAACACAAGAACATTTTCAGACAATGCTTTATAGGTAGGGGGAAATTTTCATGCAAAATTTATGTAGAGGGGCAATTGTACAAAAAAGTTTGAAGACCACTGCTTCAAATAATCTGCAGAGTCAGTCAACATTTGCTGCATTGATTACTTGTAATAATGAGGCAACTTTCCTTACATTGATGAAAGACAAAATGTAATAGCAGGTTTTTTTAAGGAAAATGTTAGGTACCCAGTATGGACCTGTAGGGACCCAATTTCTCCGATTCTAGGGACCCAGTGATAATTTTCTCTGATTGTAGGGACCCAATTTTCAATTCTAGGGCCCGATTCAGGTCCCTAAAGCACCTTAAAAAACCCTGGTAATAGTAAATATTCTTAAAAATTAATCAGCAGTTTTTCTCTTGTGTGTCATTGATGGCAATAATACAAAAACATTGAAGTTATAAATTCAAACTGTAGCTGTTTTGCTGCACAATCTAAATGAAATAAAGATTGGAGTTAGTTTGAATGCAATTGTGTCAGGTGACTGCAATTAACGTCTTGTCGTGTCACAAAAACAATAATGGACTGAAAGAAAGATTAACTGACAGATGAGTTGAACTGTTTAATTTAGAGAAATGAATGGTAGTAAACAGACATGGGGTAATCGTCAATCGTAATCGATTACAGTTTTTTGAGTAATCGTAATCAATTGCATTGCCAATTTAATCGTAATCGACGATTACCTTCGCGATTAAACTTGGTCATCTTCACCCTACATCACTGTGTGCTGAACCGCGGTTGTGGCGGCTGTTTCCTTCTTTATCATCGTTTGTTATGGTTATGTTTCAGGGAAGGCCATTTGCCTGTTTGTCTGCGTTAAATCCAGATAGTCCATCCAGCGGCATGCACAACGTTTGTAGCAAATTCTCGCTTCGTTCCAGCTTCCCTTCCTGTTGGCCGCCAGAAGTAACGTAGCGAGTCTAGTGAGACGTAGCAACAAAAATAACAGCTTTACTTAAAAACGAGTTGACACTTCGGCAACAGAATAGCGGGACATTACGAGGAAAGGTGTTGGTATTATTTATGTATATTTCAAGTAAACTTATGAATGTAATTGTAAGTGCTGGAGTAGGCTATGTATATAATTATTACAGTAATTTATATACAGTAAATCAATTTTTTTCAGAGAAATAAGGTACTTTCTTGCAAGTCGAAAGTATTTTTCCACAACACTGATAACTAGCATGTCATCCGTGATCCACCAGATACTGCTAAAAAAAACTCAGCGAAACCTATGAGGTTTTGTTGACCACTGACGTTTGGTGATCCAGTAGACAGATGCGCAGCTATATTGGCGTCACTGTTCATTTCATTTCAAATTTAAAGCTGCACAATGCTATGCTGGCTTACAGACGATCGTAACCCGCACTTCGAAGAAATAGTCAGCAATTTTTAATTTATTAACAAACGCATTTTCAGCCTTGCTGGACGAATGTTCAAGCCTGATAGATGTCATTCGACTGTCCTTGGTGTTTATCAACTGTAACAAAGAGTTTAAACGTTGATAATTTTTGTTTAATTAGTATTTAAAGTGTTTGTTGCAGTGGAGTAACTGACGAGAGGGATGAGGGTCGATTTGACTCCCCAGGCCAGCTAAATGTAAAAACCAGGCCCTCACTTAACTTATATTTTGGTTTTAGTATTCTTTTGGCTTTCAGCAGGTTGTCTTTTTGCGTTTTTCAGAAATTTTCTGTTGATTTAGAGTTTTAGTATAGCCATCCACACCCGGATTCACCATTATTTCTCAAGTTTTATTTCTGAGTGTTGACTTGTAGGTCACCTACAGAGGACACTTGGCCTCTTTCAGCTAAGTTTCTCTTCTAGCTCAAACCTCTAATTACGCCATTGTTTACAAACATCTCGGTAAACAATTATTGTAAATTTTTTCCAGTGCTTGATCTTCACAGATTAGTAATTTCGTTTATTACATTCATTAATATCGTATGCTGTCTGAAAATATACTTACATCAAACCATGGAAATGAGGTTTGTTTTCGTTCTGATGATGTTTCAAGACAAAGGTAATCGCGATTGTAATTGTGATTACTTTCAATGTAATCGATAACATTGCGATTTTGTTTAATCGTAATCGAGCAAGTGGTAAGTAATCGTAATCGATTACATTTGTGCTGTAATCGCCCCATGTCTGGTAGTAAGGAGATGATTTATAGAACACAGTGTTTGTCATTCAAAACCAGCAACATGAAAAAAACTTAATCCTTGCAAGGTTGTTTGTTTTTCATTTGTAAAATCTTACTGAAAATGTTCTGAAAAAATAATCATCAGCATTTTGAAAACAGCAATGAATTGACTCAGACTCAGAGTACTATTTATTTGTGTAAAACCTAGTTTTGTTGAGATTTTACAAATTGTGGGAAGGGTAAAGATAAAGCCAATATTTTTTTCATAGAATTCCATGGAATGATAAAAACAAATCTTCCAATCCTGAAGAAGACTTTAAATTGTTCAAGGTAAGTTTTAAATAGGTCTGTCCTGTTATATTTTGCTGCATGTTCAGCTTCGTTTGAAAATGCTGTTAACATTGTGGAAAGATTTACTGTATATTAGTTGCAAGATTTTCATGAAAATAAACGAGATCTTTGGTTACAAGGCTAAAACACAAAATGGGTAGCAAATAGTATCAAATATTGGGAAAAAATGTGTACAAGAAATAGTGTTTGCTTTGATTGCATCTTTACTTTGTACCTTCAGTTTTCTAACACCATTATATCTTTAGTTCTTTAACCTTGCTCCTAACTTCCAAATGCGTTCAGATGCCTTAAACAATACATGTAGATTTGTACAAAAGTTTTCTTCTATTGGGTATATGAAGGCCATCACACAAAACTACTTCGTCTGCCGCCAAGTGTATCCAAGTAACATCTGGTCAATGACAACCAGTGGCGTAGCCAGCCCAAAAATTGGGGGGGGGGGCAAAGTGTTTGATTTTAGGCGAATAACAGGATTTTGTTTGGAAAAACGCCTCTCAAAGCACAAAATGACTATATTTTCTGAAAATTTCGGGGGAGCCACGGCCCCTTTGGCCCCCCCTGGCTACGCCTAATGTGACAACCTGCTAACGTTCTTTCTCTGAGTCGAATGGAAAAACCTTCTTGTGAACGAAGCACGATGTAGCAAAGAAGATATTTGTGAAAAAAATACGTACCATATTTATTCGATAAGCCGAGGCTTATAAAGATTTTTTTTCATCATTTCGTGCGGGTTACAATCGAGGGAAGTTTTTCCTTTTTTCTTTAGTTTATCGAAAGGTCCAGATGACGCTCAGTCTTTCCTTTTCTACGTTTTGTCGACCGAACTCTCTTTTCGCATTATCTTTCTTCTCTTCCGAATCACGTGCAAACGTGCACGCTCCGTCACAGGAGGGATTGTGACAAAACAGAAGTCAGTTGTAGTGGTGAAGCATCCTTACCAGGGTTGACAATCAAATATAAAATTTGCCAGCACACGAAAGTATCTCAGAGGCTTAGGTAACTTATGTTCAAGTGCGGCTTACAACACCATTTCGTGCGGCTTACAACACCATTTCGTGCGGCT
>JGI24158J21664_10014648_pt1 | contig 10274 bp, 6 predicted proteins | sample Ectturendosymbi3_FD_21664 | JGI IMG/M metagenome (IMG submission 21664) | reverse complement strand
GGAACCTATGGCTCGCGAGCCAGATGTGGCTCTTTTGATGACGGCATCTGGCTCGCTTGATATTTTCTTAACACGATTGTTACGAATGAAACTTTTCTGTAATTTTCCATCTACCAGACAACAAAGCTACACCATGCAGCACTAGAAGTCGCATTAACAGTAAGAAACATGTTATTAAAGAGAAACTTCAGACATTCGCCATTGTTTAAAATTGTTGGTTTTGCTTAAAAATGCATACGTTAGTTAGAAAGTTAGTTGCATTAAGTGTTGAAAAATATTACATGGCTATCACGGGAATACAATTTAAAATATGCAGGTCTCATGGCTCCCTTAGCCAAAAAGGTTCTTGACCCCTGGTATAGCTGGTGGTATCAAACAACTCTTGATAAGAAACAAGGAAAAACACAAAGTAGATTATTTGCATACTGCCGTGCAACATAAGTCCACTGACACACCCACAACAAAACTGACTTTCACAGACAGTTGCATCTCACCTGTACACTATCTATGATTTTCTCCAATTGCTTATCCGTGGTGGAGGTAGGTTCAAGATACTTGTTAGTCACATGCTTTCTTTTAAGTAAACCATGCTTTATTGCATCTATTCCATTTACAGTATTTTACAGCAGCAGCATTGCACTGCAGAACCTACATCTCACAAGATAAGATAACCGTATCTCAACGCCATTCCAACTGAGAACAACACTGCGCATGCGCCGGTGCGCCCGCGGTTTCCGCGTCCTTTTTCGCTTTGCAAGTCTCACAGCGGGATCAGCGTCAACGCAACAGATCTCTGCGCCGTGGCCAATCACGATTCAGTCCATCGAGGGCGCACGTAAACAAACCTCGCGATACAACCAAGCAGGGCCGGATTAACCACTTGGCAAACCGGGCAAATGCCCGGGGCCTCGCGCTTTTGGGGGCCTCGCGCTTGAATATCAAAACACTCCTTTACTGGTTTTTCGTGTTTTTAGGCTGTTCAGCAGAAGTCAAAATTGTAGAGCTTTCTTATTACTGCGTTCAGTATATAGGTTAAGGAAACTGACAACTTTGGCATTTACCGTTTTTCAGTCACTTAAAAGAATTGAACTAAACAGCACCACGCTTTATGACCCAAGAACTAGACCGAAATCAGTGCACCCATGGGCACCCATGGGCGTCCGCAGAAACTTTTCCAGGGGGGCAATGTCGAAATTTTGCCTATCTTTTCACTCAGGTTGCTGACTATGCAATGCAAATGTACGTTCACAAAACGCTTTACCCTTTCTACCCCATTAGTCTGTGCTGGTTGAAACTCAATTCTCAATCTTTTGTCTGAAATGTTTTGTACACTTCGGCTATCAGAAATGCTTTTTCTTTTCATAAACTGCCTGATATCCATTTTTTCGAACACTTTCTGCAAATAAGTCATAATTTAAGAATAACTAACACCCAACACGAGCGGTGTAAAAACAAACTGTTTCAAACAACTAGAAGTAAAGCTATATGTTGACATTACTATCGGACAACTTACTAAAGTTAGAACACCACGCAGGCCTAATAAAACTGAGCAGATTATTTACGAAAGCTCGCCACAGCAAATATAGCTTAGAACTTCGTGCTCACTAAGAAGTCAAAACTAAACCTTAATGATAATGACATATTCCCACAAGTTTGCATAGACGTATTCTAACAAGCCACGCATTTTTGTACCGTGTGAAAAGAAGCCTGCATAAAAGTCGTTTGATTGAGCTATTCACTCGGGCACGTTGATCGCAGTCTCACTCACTAGCAATGGATTTTTAAATCTTGTGGAAGCACGGCACAGCTACAGATCATGCTTTGTTTCACACGTTATATAACTATACGTGGCTTACAGCTATCAGCAATGTCGCTGTACCACTGGATTACCTGCCAAGGTGTCTGTGTTCAACAGTCAAATGCAGGGCTCCCATTCAGTGATTTCAAATAAAGCCAGATTGCACACCAAAAATAAATATACTCGCACAATAAAAACCAAGAAAGCTTATGTTAGGCACAGAAACATGGGTGTGCTTATTTGAATTGAAACGATAATCGAATACTGATTTAATCATATTTCCTTTTCCAAATTTCTGCTGTAACGCAAAACATTAACTTCTGGACGACCTTTTTTTGCTCAAGACAAGACTTTTTTCATAACGCTGGTAACATACTCCGTTGATAATATTTGTCACTAATTGTAGAAGTACATTTGTTGAGTAGGAAATTTTTTGCAATCTTGAACTGCAGCGGGATTTAAAATCCCACAAAAATGTATTCCCAATTCTTTCTTCCTCTAACTGCAATTTGTTTTTTAATTTGTTTGCATAGGGAAACACCGAAATTTAAACAATCGGTCCTAACCCTTTTCTCACCAGTTTCTTCAATTATCATTAGACAACAACATCATATGTGTAACCCCGACAATGATCTTATATGAGGATATGAAACCGCCTGAACACGTTCTGCTTCATCCGATATGCATATACTTTATCACCTAATGTGCACATGCAAACACTAATATAAAGTTATCTTCATGTAACTGAAAGCATTGCAGTTGCTGATGAATTTATACTTCAAAAACAACAGATTTAACGCGATTTTTCATAAGTAAATCTAGACACTCAGGTCGAATGAAAAAAAACAGACCTGGGTGGAAAACACCCGCAGTGGGAGCCCTGGTTACATGCGGAAAAACACCTGTTGCTGCAACTTGAAGTGAACATTCGAGGATTTATTGCCGTGTTATTGTTACGCAGGCAAGACCAGCAGTAGAACAATCCGATAACAGGTTTCGCAACCTGTCTGGAGGCAAAGCAGCGTGGACATGAGCGAACTGCAATCTTATCATTGCATATTTGAACAAATTAAACACATACGAAGCGCCGTACATGGTCATACCCAATTGTCTCTGAACTGAAGTGTAGGCTGCCAAATGGCATCAGTTTTGATGTTTTTGACCAGTGTTTCTGCAAATTTGAAACGAGGGCGTTTGAAACACTTCACAGTTGCGCTAAGAGTTGAGGGAGCCTCGCGGTCATGATTTTGCCCGGGGCCTCGCGTTCATTTAATCCGGCCCTGCAAGCAAGGTAACGATAACGAGTTCAGTGAAAAATCCACAAGTCCTGAAATGCCAATTCGTAATGCAAATGGTTTACAAGCACCAAACATTTAGAGATAACCTGCGTTGAATCGTTTTGTCACTGAACTGACTAGTGTTCCTCTTTCCATTAATTTAGCCTGAATTTTTTTGAAGAACTCATTGGAGAGCGAATAACTACCTTATGCATGACACGGTCGCCTTTGCAGCTGGAAGCCCATGGTAGGCCAGACCTTTTTCTGTCCTTGAAAGTGCCCTCATTTTGATATTTCATGATTGCATTGTGCACAGCTGTTTTGCTAGCCTTCACCTTCTTCGCGATTTGACGTACAGAAAAGTTTAAATTGCTTAAGGTTACAATTTGAGCCCATTTTTCAGTACTGAGTGATGTGGCTCGTTTCTTCACTTCTGGAATAAAAAAAATATACTTGATATAATCATCATCCCACTATTGCCTTTTAATTTTTAAATGCAAGTTATTCTCAGTGCGAGCATTCCTTTTCAAACCTGTTTTTAAACTGCGAAGCTAGCGTGTCCACATCGATTTCATCTACAGATTAACGTTCATGCAGAGAGCATAATTTGCTGACTGCTGAAGCCCAACGTTGTAACTCTTGAAGTTCGCCATTTTATTGACAATTGCTGACATGTTTTTGGTAAAAAAAAAAGACATATGCATGTTATGAGAAGTCACAAAAATTTGGAGCAAAAATTTCATTCATCCTTCTTCATTATTTCATTGAGAAATAAGTTTTTCACGTACATGAAAACGCACAAGCGTCGCTTGGGAACGTGCTGATCGTCATTTAGCTTTTTGTTGCACGCCTATCGTACAGGCACGTACCCAGAAATTTAGATAGTGGGGGGAGGACAAACAACGATCAAGTCTCAACGTTTGATTTATTTAATACCCCTTGTTTTTAAATCATCATCCATAAAAGGTGCATTTTTCTGGCGTTTTTTTTTCTGAATAATACAAAGTCTATTTCATTTAATTGAAAAAATTTAAAAGATCTTTTTAGTGAAGTTTCAAGCTTCTCTTTTGGATGAAAGCCACCATTTTCTCGTAAAACTTTCATGCAAGAGCGCTTGTCAAAAGTTCGATGGTTTTAGTGCAAGATCTGAAGTATACCTTTTGCAGCCAATGTTGCAGTTGCAGTTGAGCAAGTAGTCATTGTGGCCACCATTATGATTGCGTTTTTGTATTTACACGCTTCTGATGTACACCAGCAGCACGTTCAATCAAAGCCGAGAAGCGACTTTGCTTTATTAAGACACCGACTCCAGAAATTGGTCTACAGAAGTTGCACGCATGTATGCTGTTGATCTTATCCAATTCTAGAGCGAATGGTTGACGTATGCAGCTGATAAAGCAAAGGCTAGAATACCTCAACGCGTTTGAAAAATGTTTGGATTTTATGTCATTAAATACTATGAAATGCAAAAGTTACACATGTCCTCTAAACAAATTTGCATATGTTTGACCCACGCAGTCTACACAAACTGCGAAATTGGTTGTGTGTTTGCGAAAACGAACCCACAATCGATTCTCACCACGGCCCTGCGATAAAGTTAAGAAATACTTGTCGTCGCAAGTTAATACAACGGTGGGTTAGTTGATCTTGCCCAGTGGTTCCCGAAGTATCGGTTGAAACCCAAACAAGGGTGACTAAGGGTCAAAATGGGCCGTGCAGAGTCGATCCAAACCGGAGTTGTGTATTTTCAACATTACCACTGTTTGCCTTTGTAGCCTAGGTATATGAGAAAAGAGCAGAATGCTGAAAAAAAACAAAAACTTAGCAACCTACTGGCAAAAATCAACGACACAATCAGTATTTTTCATAAGTTGTTTGAGGCTTGGGTCTTTGTTTGAGACGTGTTCACCAAACCCAGATTTGGGTAGCGCTGATATAGCAATTGTAGCGTAGCCTAAGCGGTTGAATTTTTTTTTTAATCCATGAGTGTTTAAAATAACAAAATCAAATCGACTGCGAAAAAATTATGATTTCTTCATTTTAGTTACATGCGCTTTATCGATAAAACAGATTGCAAGCTATCTGTAGGTAGTGGCAGTGTCAATGTCTTCAGCACTTCCAAAATAAAAACCATCTTCCTACTAATGTTAGATTTTGCTACTGAGTCTGCCCGTTGCATCAGGGGAATGATTTCAAGTTTACTGTAGGATAAGCTGGCAATTAACATCAGATGAAAGTTGTAAGACTTTTAGACGATGGACAGGTCGGATTGTGATTACTTGACCCAAAGTGTTTTTTTTCTCGCTGGCAAGTCATGTGAAATCATTGATGAAAACGCTAAGGCTCCACATGATAATTCTGATTAAACCGATCCTGATCACAGCAGTATTGTTTACAAATAATTACATCAAACGTTGTGTATAGTTTAAATGCTGGAGAAATGATGTCATGGCTTATCGTTACCTGAGGTTTTAAGCCCCGTGTGGAAGTGCAAGTGGGTGATAATGAAATCCAAATTTGTATCTATACGCACTTGTAATCACTAACCAAAACTAAAACAAGTAACACTTTTCGCAGATGTTTCTGGTGCATCAGCTTGCTGTATCCCACCTACTAGTGATGTAAAATTCATTTCAAGACTATCGAAAAATTCTTCTCCGATAAAAAATTTCTTCTCTGAAACAATAATTTGGCAGTGCTCTACCGAAGGCCATGAAGAGTTGTTTCAAGGCAATTTTGCTAATAATAACACATACGATTGGAGGGATTTGTGACAGTTCACGACGAAAATCTCAAGGCTAAAGTTGACGGCCGCTCTCAATTAAACTGCAGAAATCGTCCCCCAGGAAACTGAAATCGCCCCCCAAATCTCGTAAATCACAAAATCGCCCCAACAACGCATAAAATCGTCCCCTAGGGGGCGATTTCGCCCACATTGAAGACCACTGTTCTGAACGAATGACTATTTCATGAAAAAGCACAGGGATTGTGGACATACGCCAAGTCAAATAGGCGAACACGCCGATACATATGCAGCAAGAAGAGGCTCACGGTTAGGGAGAAACTAGTTGTGTGTCGCTACAAAATCACTGGCATAGCATGATGTTTGCAAGATTATTCGAAAATGTAGAAACACTTAAATTCCCAGAGGTTAACTTTTTTCCCGAAGTGTAAGTACCATGGGCAGCATTTAACAGTGCTTAAGACACCGGTGCACAACCTGTGGCCTTCGATAATGAAATTTGCTGCCGATCTCATGTGATTTGAAATATAAGATTTGGCGGCCGTGCTGGCGTATATTGAAGCAAAACAAACGCAAGGCAAGAAAATCAGTCGACACGATTTGACATTTTATTATACTTGTAGGCACAAGTAAATGACATATACTGGATAAAACCTATTCTTTAATTAAACGTATCTCATAAATATAACTTGAACTCATTGGCGGCCGTACTTCATATAAATAAAAGTAATGCGGCCGGCAATAGCAAAAGGTTGTACACCCCTGGCGTAAGACACATTATGGCATTTTGGTAACATTGAAAGCACTGAGAGTACTGGCCAGTAACAAATGTATTGAGCAATATTAGGACAAGATTGTGAAGAGCATGTTTGGTCATAAGCCATGTGCACCGTATGGATTGATACAAGCCATATCAACCCTGTGGTCTGTTGCAAGCCATGACAACCATAAACAGGTTTACGCACACAGCATTAACAGCTTGGACTGCATGACGCAGCTAGCATGATAAGCGCACAGCACACTCACCAGTGTTGCCACTCTGTTATGAAGAAAAACCTCAGATTTTACCTTGAAAAAAACCCAGATAATAATAAAAAAACTCAGACATACAAAATGCTTTTAAAAAGGCAAAATCAAACTTGAAATGTACGCTACCAGTACTTGCACATACAAATTTAGGTAATATGCATTATTTCCATCAAATTTTTAACAAGTTCAGGTCTATTTTTAAACATAATGACAATTTACAAGTAGGCTGTAGCACCAAATCAAATGTATGCAGTGACATATAAAGTTAATTAGGTTTTTTCTGAAAATCGTTTATTAATGTTTTCTTTTACCTTCACATAAATGCACAAATTGAAATACAGGGTATGTACATGATATATTCAAGGTCTCACAGTTTTTTTTCACACTAATCAATGCAATATTTTACTACTAATTTCACATTCAAAATTTTACATTCATGTCGATCACAATGCGCCTGTAAAGCAACGGCGAGATTCTCAACCACATCATCTTCAAAACCAAAAAAACATTCCAAAGTCATGCACAAGAAGCCCTTGACATGTTGGCGATAGATTATAGTGCTGACCTATGCCTAGTCAGTGCTTAATGAATCTGTAACTTTAAAACAATTTGGTTAAGTTTAGCCCTACTTAACTGTACTGGCTACTGACTATGCACATTATGCCTGTGAAATTATTATGTTCTTGAATGGAAAATACAGCAAAACAGCATATATTTCAAAAAATTCACCGGAGTTGAAAAAAAACAGATTTAAAAAAAAACCCCGAACCCCAGATAAAACAGAAAAACCCCAGATCTAGGGAAAAAAAACAGCATTGGCAACACTGACACTCACTGTCTGGCTTTCACCGCACAAGGCAAAACGCACATCGGTGCTTGGCAAGTTTTTCCCGCACATCGGTGCTTGGCAACTCAGTCAAGTTTGCATACGACAGAGAATAAAGAGATAACCGGAGAAGTTTGTGAGTTGCATGCTGTCCACAAATTCGTACTCTGTGGACTGCGTCTCTACAGACACGTCACTGTTTCGCAGATACAATACAACCAGCGTGACAAACAAGCTTTGCACATCCCGTTGACAAAGTGTTACTTCACTATATTCTTTGACAGTTCACAGCTATCCACAAAGAAGTAAATAAAACACTTCGACAACATAGTAAGACTTGAAAGCAACAACTTTAAAGAATCACCATTAACAAAGATGCAAATCATTCTTAATCAAATCTACACTCTGGGCATTTTGCTTATCTTATGATCTGCTGCGTGTTCTGGTTAAACCTGAAAACCTTTGCACGTGTGTTACGAGGGTTGCCAGATCTGCTTTTTGCCAAAGGGCCAAATCTCGTCCAGAAGAGAGCCAAAAAAGCCAAATTCTAAGACAAGGCGCAAAATAAGGGCCAACCATTTTTCCAAATTTATCAGCAGTTACAAAGTTTTATGAACCCATAGCCTACTTCGCAATTTATTAAATGGCGGTGTTCCTCAATCACAATTGTAGCGCAACAGTAAAACAAGTGCGTGGTGAAAGATCGTAAGACGACTTAACTTCCATGTGTAGCCATAAACTGAGATAAACTTTTCATCCTCGATACGTGCACAAGCGATCAACAACAATCTGAACAAAACCAACAAACACGTGCACCACCTGAATAACAGTTAAGTTAGGTAAAGTAACAGTTCTCACTTATGCCTCTACAACTGCAGCAAGTAACAGGTATTCTGATGAACTTACTTTCACATTAGCTCAGAAACTCTAAGGATCCTAACAAAATTTTGTAATGAAAAAATCTTCACGATATAGGAATCTGGTGAAAATCTGCAATCAATTAGTCAAAAAAGTGAAAAAGTATGGTTTCTCAGACAGGACCAGGGTGGTCAAAGGGCCAAACGAAAATTTGAGGTCTAGCAAGCGCTATTTGGGACCACATTTCTGAAATTTGTTCCCAAAAAGGCCAACCTAGAAACCTTGTGTGTTAGTCCAGAAGTCACGCGTTCCTTCAAACTGAGGCCGACACTTTGGCATTACGTGTTTGGTGATGCGACAAAGAGCATTTTCTGCCTTCAACCATTAGCATTGATCATCGGCAGTGTTGCCGTTTTAGTCTTTTTTAAACCAAATCTAGTTTATTTTGCAATCGTTTGGTTTATTTTTTTGCGATATGGTTTATAGTTTATTTTTTAGTTTATTTTTTTATTTTTTGGTTTATTTTTAGTTTATTTAAAGATATTTTACGCCAGGTATCAGCAGTGTTCCCTACAATCATATATGTCTGGTTTCGACGTTTTAAAGAACATCTAAGCAAGCTTTTGGACAGTCTTTTGTTGTTAGCATGCCTGTTCCAACATATCGTTGTGCCAACAAGAATAAGTACTCTACAACCGTTGACATGTCACATAATTTATTTTTTGAATGCAAGACCTTATTTAGGTTATGAAACTGAAATTTTGATAAGAGATTTGGTCTGTTCTGAGTCAGACGAGGAATCCGTGAGAAATCCAAACGATGTCTCAATTTCACCTTGTGCCTGTTTAAGAAAGTACAGGGTACCAACTCATTCAAATGTAATGAAGGAAACGCAATTGATGTTTGCTTAAAGTGCCTTATGAAACATTACTGGACCTTTAATGTAGTTTTTGGATAAATTGGGGATAGAAGGTGAAGAAAGTAAATTCACTGGAAAAATTGAATACCACTGGCAGAATTTGATAATTATCTGTTGGCAAAATGTTACTGACACAGTAGCATATTGGACTGAAGTATGCTTGTATGGAGATGCCATCGGAGAAAACCCACATGAAAACTGGCTGGTTTTGCTCAACGCATACTATGTAGCCAATACCACACAGTAATGCAGAAATGGAACAAGTATTGTTCCTTATAACAAATTTCTTATAACAAATAGGCTGAGGAAAATAACACAAATTTGTTTACCAATAAGCATATGATGATTTCAGAAAATAGTATTTGGGTTCGATTGCTGTTCTTTTTGGCCCAAAAATTATGAACAACCTGCTACATCAAATGTTTTTCTATATGGTGTACGTTCATAATTTTTTGACCAAGTGGAATATCTTGTTGTGTGGATACATGCGTCACTGAAAGATGCTGATAATATTCAGAGGCAAGTGAAATCACTGTATACCGTGCGGCAAATAAACTCAGGGGCACTTTCGGTCAGTGCTCTTCTGCAGTTAAAACACTTTATTTCCTGCCTATTGCATGCCAATGCATCCTTGCCAATTGTGGAGCAAATACACACAGACTAAGTGCTTACGTGCTGCATACATAACGCCTTCGGAATTATGCATTACATACCCAGAAATGCAAGCGTTCGCTCACACCAAGTTAGTCATCGTGTCACGACTCTTGATGCTTATTGAGAAATAATCTATACCGCTTTTTCGTTGTGCATCTTCATCTAACTTG
>JGI24158J21664_10014647_pt1 | contig 10274 bp, 4 predicted proteins | sample Ectturendosymbi3_FD_21664 | JGI IMG/M metagenome (IMG submission 21664) | reverse complement strand
CTCTAAAGACGCGGAATTCGGCCTAGTTTCCAAAACAATCTTGAGCCATAATAATGGTCCAAAGGGTTGGGGCCCAGGGCCAGGTAAAGGTAGCCAAAAACACCCCCACTCGTGGCGCTTCCCCCGAAAACCCCCCACCGAAAACAAAATTTTTTTTTCGATTTTGACTACAAGACTTGCTAAATCCGTAGAGGGTTTGAACAACTCTCTAGTTCAATCGCCTGGCGAGTTATAGGATTGCAAACTCTGCAAGAAACGTGGTTTTCGCTGGACTTAAAGGGTAAAGCGAGTAATTTTAACGTAAAGTGAGTAATTTTCGTAAACGTAAAGTGAGTAATGCTCGTGTCAAGCAGTGATGGAGTCTCGAGACTTGGTCTTGAGACCCGTTTTTTGGAGTCTCGGTTTCGGTCTGGAAGGATTTTGGTCTCGGTCTCGAGATCTTCGTCTCGAGATTTTGCATAGGGTATTTTTTATGAAATTTTGCAAGAAGGAATTCCTTAAACAACGGTTTCAAAATTTATTGTTCAAAATTCAGCCGTTCAAAGAGGTCAGTGGCTAAGCTTTGTTTGTTGTTATGTTATTTGTGAGATGGAGAAAAGAATTTGCCCTTTAGGCCTACCCCGTTTGAAATTTAAATTGAATTCAATAAAAAAAAGTATGCACCAATGAAACCGCAGCGCATAATCTCTGCATCGAGAAGCTGGGCGTATTTTGCTAAGTAGAATCTTTGAACTGATTTTCCAAGGGTTTTCTTTTTGAAACCCAGAAGTTTATTCAAAAGAAGTGAGAAAGTGCCAAAAGTTTCTTTTTTGAGAAGCCAAATAAAACGATGTCTTTTTACGAAGTGCTTTTCAAAGCACTCTGTTCAAACACGCTAGTGAAGTTTTTTTTGTTCTGTGTAATGCAGACTTTTTAAAGTTCAAAAATGCCTTGGAACTTTCTTGAGGAAAAGATTTGCTCATCATAAGAGTTTTTAAACAGAGAGCAAACAATGTGTCATGGCAGATCAGTTACTTTGACGAACTGCTATAGGCTTTACGGCCTTTCTGCGTTTTCTAACCGACATGCGGTGTTGCGAAAACTCTAAGTGTGGCAGCAAAAACGAAATTTGGAACAGTTGTGAATATCAGTAAAACTTAAAAATATGGAAATTATGAAAAACTTGAAAATATAAAAACTTGACAACAAAAAATAACAAATCTAGGAATTCTACATATGGCCATAAAATCAGAAAGGCGCTACACCATTTCACTGCTAGTCAACTACACCGGTAATTTCAAACGTCGCTTATTCTGCTACAGTATGCTGCATCCCAACAATGCCTTTCGAAAACATCTAATAATTTCTCTCTATCAGAGATAGAAAAAATCTTAAATACGAAGGCAATGGTTACCTGCAAAGATCTGCCGCAGTTGCAAAAATTGACAAACTACGAGCACCTTGCTCTAAGTAAGACAAAAAAACAAAGCGAGGTTGCTTCAATGCTTTATTAGCCCTGTGCACTTTGTTGTTTCCATGGAAAACACATCGAATCGGTGCCAACTTATTCAAAAGTAATGACAAAAACTCAAACTTTCCCGCTGAACCACAGCCTAGCATGTGTCAAATATGCTATTTATTTAGCCATTCATAGATACATGCATATGTAGAGAAGGCAGAAAAAACAGGAAATGTATTTACGAGAAGGGTGGCTAACAAGCAGAGAAAGCAAGATCCATCATCGAGAAGTTAAAACAAGACCCCTTTCAGTTTGTGAGTATTTGATTGTGATGTTCAAGATGCTTCATTATTCCTTATAGTTATAATAAGCATGATGCATGATTTTCTCTCATTTTATATTGTTGTAAGCAAATGTGAGGAGTGGAAACAGGAAGCAGTTTTATGGTCTGCCCCGGGAGACAGTTAACATCGTTACATCACGGCATTAGAGCATGTGGTGGGATATTTACTCGCTGGTTCAAAGTGTAAACATGATTTGTGCCAAAAAAGTATATTTTTCTAAATGGCCTAAATATTTTTTTCTTTGCGTCAACAGCAGAATCACGAGCAAAATTTTGAAAACTTGTTTCGGACAGAGTGAGCAAGTTTGGATGGATGAAACAATTAGTTACAATTTTGCTTTTTGAAATTCAAAGTAGTGCTTTCGTTTTTTCAAATCTCTAAATTTATCACCTCTTAATTCCAAAGCTTTGGAGAATTCTTTATCAATTACTTGTCGTGTGAGGAGAAAAGTAACCAGGAAAGGTGTGGGTAACGTTTCAAAAATTGGCAAAGCTTTGTTAGCCAAATTTCATGAAATGTGGGACGAAGAAATTTGAATGTCAGAGCAGATGCCCAGTGTTAAAATAAAAAGAATGTAGTGAAACAGGTAAGTGGTAGATAGTAAAAAACTTTAAAAATTTGTTACTTCATTTGCAAATGATTTAAACAACAAAACAAGTTGGCAAATAATTGAATGATGGAAAGCAACCTTTCCTGAGAAGTTACCACTTACTGTGCTGTTTTGACTAGTGCTGCTGGTGCTGTATACACTCGCCTACATCGACTGTGCTTATATTAAAATAAAAAGTAATGATTCGGCTCTTCTCCACTTTCTCAAATAACATGAGCCTACTTCAATACTAGATAGGAGACCAGAACATGGGAGCTTCATCAGGGCATCACCTTCTGTCCTTACACAGAATGGTTGGCATTGTTTTGTAACGAACAAAAGAATTACAAATGTTTCTGAGTCAAAACAAATTTATTGTAGCATGGCAACGGCAAACACCTCCAATATTCAATTGGTTCTCCAACACTTTTCGAGTGAAAAATGCGTAGACCATCTAAACACTGCCAACATTTTCAGTGTCCATGCATTTCTTCAAGGAATTTGTACATAAGGCCAGTGGTGTGTTTAAGGGGAGGCGAGCGAGGCACTTGCCTCGGGCCCCCCTTTTTGGGGCCCCCCTTGAGGTGTTACACGCGTAAATTATCTTTATTTTTGATGAAAAATTTGTTATTTTGTCAAAGGGGCCCCAACAGCAACTGCAATTTGAAGTTAATTTACTTTCAGAGGGGCAGTCACTGAAATGTGTGAGCACTCGGATTTTAAACTTCATTGAAAGGGCCTCTACAAGAAACTATAATGTGTAAGTGCTCTGCTTTCAAAGGGGCCCCATACAGAAACTGTAATGTGCAAGTATTTGCGTTCAAAGGGCCCCCACAGCAACTGCAATTTGAAGGTAATCTGCTTTCAAAGGGGCCCCAAACAGCCACTGAAATGTGCAAGTAGGCCTACTCTGCTTTTAAACTTCATTGAAGGGGCCTTAAAGAAACTGTAATGTGTAAGTACTCTGCTTGCAAAGGGGCCCACAACAACAACTGTAATGTCTGTGTAAGCACCTTGCTTTCAACAGGGCCCCTAACAGCAATTATAATATAAAACTCCTTGCTTTCAAAGAGGCCCCAACAGCAATTGTAATATGCAAGTACCTTACTTTCAAAGGGTCCCCCTACAGCAATTGCAATGTTTGAGTACCTTGCTATCAAAGGGCCCCAACGGCAACTTTAATGTGTAAGTACCTTGCTTTCAAAGGGGTCCCCAGCAGCAACTTTAATGTGTAAGCGCATTGCTTTCAAAGGGGTCCCCAACAGCAATTATAATGTAAAATTCCTTGCTTTCAAAGAGGCCCCAACAGCAATTGTAATGTGTAAGTACCTTACTTTCAAAGGGCCCCCCAACAGCAATTGTAATGTTTGAGTACCTTGGTTTCAAAGGGGCCCCCAACAGCAACTTTAATGTGTAAGTACCTTGCTTTCAGAGTGGCCACCAACAGCAACTGCAATGTGCAAGTAATATGCTTTCAAAAGGGACCCAAACAGCAATTGTAATGTGCAAGTACTATGCTGTTAAAGGGGTCCCCAACAACAATTGTAATGTGTAAGTACTGTCCTTTCAAAGCGACCCCACCACCATCTCCAAGGAGCAAATAAAAAAAAGCGTCAAACCAACTTCTATACCTAAAAAAATTGTGGGTTGAAATTTCTTCCAAAACGTTCTGGAAAGATCCTATCAAATACTGTAAGAGCAAATAGGCCTACTTATGATGATTTTTAGAGATTGAAGTATTTGCTATATTGGTGGTAATTTTATGAAAATGCCACAGATGAACAAAAAGTAGTCTTTTTTTATGTCTCTGGGTTGAAAAGGTTAGAAAAATTTCTCATTTCTTGTGATGTTGTACCTTTGTGAGCATTTCCATCAGATATAAGACAACATGCAATTGTTATAGCAGGGACCACACTACATGTTTTAATTTATAGGACATTTTCTTCTTAGTTTACAAAGTAATTTTGCATCATTGCTGTTGCACTGCAAAGATTGTTAATAAGCAAGGCTACATTCATGCTTATTTCACGTAGCAGAAATGTTAATTTTTGAGTAGGCCTATTATGAATACTCATTTTTTACAGATATTAGAGGTATTTTAAGTGGTTTGATTTAGCCTATGCTTGAAGTCACAGGTTATTTGAAGCTTGACTAATAAATGGTTGGATTAAGGTAGACTTGGTAGCTTGGTAAGTGATGTTTAAGCTCTTTTGCCTGCTCTTAGCCAGTATAACTTGAACCGTATTTTTTCCTAGCACAAATTTAATCAATTGTGTAGGCTACTTGCTGCAGTAGAAATGTTTTCGATAAAGTACATGATGAACTATTTCCTACTATTGCATATTTTTCAAACAACTAGTGGGAATGCAAGATAAGTGCAGCCTTGACTCATCCAGCCCCAAAGCTTTCCAAAACAAGTCTCTAATTGGATGCTTTTGGATGCTATGTTCTTGCAGTTAAAAGGATGAAATTTAAAACAAATTTTTTGTTTTAAATCTTCTTGGTTGTTTTTTATAGTTTCATGGGATCCCACAAAGACATGAATGTGAACAAATTCAGGATACCAACTACCAAGCATTTTTTCAAAGGGGCAAACTTTGTAGTTTATTGATGGTGAATGCAGAGAAATGGGGTGTGAAAATAAAGTGGGGGCGATGCCAACTTGCTATTGCCTAACTTTTATGTGTTGCCACCTGTGTCTTCCCAACTTTCAGTATTTTCAAAGTTGTGTATCATGAACACCCTTTTGCATTTTCTTGTTCTGCTATTTCAGTTATGCCCTAGTTTCAGTAACACATCCCTGGGTGGCCGTATCTTAGGCAAATCAAAAGTCATTATCACGGATGGCTGAGTATGATGACGTCATCAGAGGGCCCCTTTTTAGTCTTGCCTCGGGCCCCCCTTACCCTAAACCCACCACTGGATAAGGCCACAGGTTTGAGGTTGTCAATTCCTAAGAGGAAAGTGACACTGAACGTTTGCAGTATTTGGCCGTTTGCACAAATTTCGGGTGATTTTTATTATCTTGGTATTTGGCAATGTGCCAGATATTTTGTTGCAGCCTTATTCAAGGAGTTAGCTTTAATTACCATTAGAGAAATGTGAGGCCTCGAGTCTCGATCTGGAACTTCCAGGTCTTGGTCTCGGTTTTTATGACAAAGTCTCGGTCTTGGTCTCATCTCGCAATTTGAGCCAGGTCTCGGTCTCGTCTCGAAATTTGAGCCAGGTCTCGGTTTCGGTCTCGGAGGTTACGGTCTTGACTATATCACTGTGACAGGCAAGTTTTATCTGTAACAAGTATTGCTGCTCAGAAGCCAAGCTTGGAAATACGCTCTAACCTCGAATCTAACCAAACAACATTCAAAACGATTTCAAACAATCAGAACGATCCATGCGATCAACGGATCCTGAAGCCAGTCACGAAAAACGTGACGCGAAGATTGCCTCAATAAAACCGTTAATCAGGTTAGGCGGTCAAGCGTGATCAAGCCTCATTCAAATATCCGGTTTAGCCAATTATAAAGCAATTTCTTAATGAAACACAATTAGGAACCAATCAAGACGCTTAATTGAATGGGGAATGCCCAAGAATTCGAGTATAAAAGGCCTTGAATTCGTGCCTAAAAAACCGTTGAAACTATCTTCAGTTGAAACCTGTTTCTCTCCTTCGGTTTCTCAAACCCTTAAGGTTTGGATTCAGAAGTAAAACATACTTCGGCCTGAGCTACCCCTCAGGTTAACAACGGTTCGGCTAGTGAATTGTAGTACATTCCTTCGCGTTACGGCCCATAACCGAGATGTATAATAACTCTTAACCTTCGGCCTGAATTACCCTCTCAGGTTGAAAAGGCTCGGCTAGGGAACTGTACCCGTTCCTTCCTGCTTGACACCGAAAGCTAAGAAGGTTGACTAGAGTTTAGGATTTGTAACTGGTTAGTCCTAGCAGGATCCCGCCAGGCTAGAAAATGGCTTGTCCGGGAAAATCTATGCCAAAATGGACGACAATAATTGATTTGTCCAGGTTAATCCCTACCAGTTTATTGGACGCTTTACCCTGTGTTAAAGTGATATGCTAATTGACCTCATGGAGTGAAGTAGTTTTGTAAACTCTGACTTAGTGAAGCATCAAAACCAACAGCTGAAATTAGACAGCTGTAAGTGAAACCGCGATCCGCTTTGACTAATGATAAATTTCCGTTGAGAAGTTTCTGGTAACATTCTGTACGATCAGAGTTTAATACCGAGAGTCGATATGTGACAGCAGATAGAATTGTAGACAAGCATTTGAGCATTAGGACATCAATGAAACGTAGATTAGAATTAATTTATTTTATTAATGATCTCATGAGACAGTTGTATCAGAGTTCTTGTTCGAGAAGCATACAACATTAAAGCATTACTATTGGTGAGTACCATTGTCTGTTTATTATTATGTATCTTTTGCGAAACAATAAAATTTATGAAATAAAATATTACTTATGAGTGTTGCCGGTAGAATGAGTAGAGATGTATCAGAAACAAGTAGGTCTTTTAAGCAGAGTTGCTTCTGTGACAAAGGGCCTTGGTACAGTAATGAAGCGAACCCACCTTAAGATTTCTACTGTGCCTAAAGGGGTTACTTATCCTCTCATCATAGAGCAAAGAATCTTAACATCACTGATCATCAAGTTCCTTACTGCGAAAAACCCATGGTTTCCTATTTTCTACCTAAACACAAGATCCCTTTTCAACAAAAAGAAAGGGTGTATACTGCTCCACATGATTTTGTTGTACGTGGCATTACAGTAGACTACTGCTCATAATCGAAAGAAGGGGCTTGCAACCACTTGTTAGTGCTTTCATTGCGATTCGTGCCAAATGTGGAAATAAGACAACAGATGTAATCTGTCATCATAATCAACCATAAAAAAAATAGATGACAAGTGTAAATTTATGTAGGCCAATTAAAGAAATGATGTAAAAACAACTATTGCTTGGCAATGGATTATTTAGATGACCTCAGATATGAGGAGTGATGTAAATAAAAACAGGCATCATAATATATAAGCGCAATTTATTCATTTTGCTAAACAACTCCAGTGCAGATGTATTGTCATGTCTTATCCGAAAGTGCTTGATACATGTATGTTCTAAGGTCGGCATTGTCTTCGATATTTTGATGCAAAAACCTTTTTGTTACAAGGACGAAATTTTCAAAGTGCACTTTCCAATATTTATCGATTTACTTGTGTTTTTCATATAGGCTACTGTCAACAAATTGTCAGTGAACGTGTCTTTTCAAATTGTCAGTGAATGTGCCCCCTTGTCTATGCCTATGGTTTTATGGCAGTTGCATAATACTGTGCCAGTATTTCACAATGATTACTAGGTACTTGCTTCAACAGATTCTATTTGATTAAGAACTGACGATGCCTACATCCTAGGCAAAATATATACTCTGCAACATCTTAAAGTGTCTGATTCTTTGCTGAGAAAGGATCTCTTTCCATAGACAATGTTTCATCTAAGATGTTGGTATTCTAGGACAAGCTGAATTCGGTACAAAAATATAAGGGGATGAGTGTAACAGTTATGTGATCTGTGATTTAGAGCAGTCCCTCGAGAGCACTGGTTAATTTATGGTAGGAACATACTCAAGGCACGCCTGAAATTACAATGAAGAAAATCAGACCCGCCCTTTGCCAATTAACTTCTCATTCAGTTTAATCACAAGAAGAATTTGTATTCACTCATGGTTTTATTAATGTAACTTTAAGCACTGTGCTATTAATCTTTAAAAAATCTTTATTACAACAGGGGTTCTAACACGAGTTCAATTCTTTCATAGAGGGAGAGAGTAAACCAAACTGCCGTAAATTCCATAGGTCTCAGTCTAACAGGCTATCTGTAGACTGCATTACAAGTTTCCGCGGGGGAAGCTTTTTCTGAGCCAGTGGGCCAAGATGAGGGTTAGTGTGGCAGCCTGGAGATGGCGCCACGTGTAAATAAATGGTCACCGCTAGATGGTGCCCATAAGTTACAAGTCGCTGTGATAGTCACCACAAGCGAATTATTGTAATTCACTTATCCCTATATAATGATAGTGCAACCTAGTAGGAGTAGAGTGAAATCGTCGAGGGAGCTCTATTGCTGCTGCTTGCTTTCCTGTTAGTTAATGCCCCCGAACTTCCATCTTTCTCTTGTGCTTGCCTCAGTAGTTCAAGGCGATGCAGTCAACTGCAACATTAGGCAGTGTTCTAAAGTCCTGCAGTGGCGAGACGTAACTGCTCAAGCAGTGGTTCGAGGAAGGACTGACTGAGCCTGGAAATCTACCAACTATTTATACCCTTCATGATAGTCGAAACTTCCAGCTCGTCTGGAATTCTTATTGGTCAATAAATCGCCCGTCGCATTACGTCGAATCTCTTACGTTTTGACGGCGCCCGAAATCAGGTTCACGTCACGTGATGCCAAATCACTTACGTTTCGACGGCGCCCGTAATTGAGCTCTCGTTGCGCATGGCCTCATGGCGACTCTAGTGATCTTACGCAATGTTTCCCCGCAGTTTAATACTACTTCGCGGAAGTTCAAAATCGTTTTATGATAATTCCCGCTTTTTATCCGTTTAAATTGGGAAACTTACTTATAAATCGGTATTAAATGTTAATGTAAATGGTTTCTATAATATTTTGGGTTACTCTCTTCCTAAGTGTGACTTACAATTAATATTCAGAGTACAAATACACAATAGTTTAAGTAAATACACATGACAATATCCTTATAGACAGAGTGTTTTCATTCCCTGTGCTGTTCCAGCTTCATCCTTTTGGAATTAAGTCCATTGCTTGGTATGGTTTTGATGTTCCAATATTCTTCCCAGTCGTTGCTATTTAAAGAGACCATCGATATGTTTCTAGGTCACTTTCTTGATCTGCTTTTAAAATAGTTGAAGTCTTTTTATTAGTAGTATTCCAGAATCATAAGACGTTTCATGTTGAGCATGTAACGCGAACTCAACATGGGCTGCTTTGGTTATGGATTTATTCCTTTAAGCTAATGCTATGTTCAAAATCAATGTAAAAAGTTGCTATTGTGGTAGCATCTGGCATATGTGGCAGTTCCCTTCTAAAGAAGAAGAACAGCACACGTTTAGGACAACTCCACAAGAGCACTGGTGAATTTGGCCGGAGTGCCGAAGGCACACCCAAGTTAACAATTAGGAAACTTAGACCTGCCCGTTTCGCTCGACCCGCTCAGTTTATCACAGTAGGATTGTATTCAATCATGGTTTTATTAATATAACTTTAAGCACTTCGATATTCATCATTACAGGGGTTTATAACGTACAACAACAGGGGTTATACATGCATTACAATGCGTAATCGACGTTACTGTAAACAATAGGGGTAAATGCGAAGTCAATTCTTTTCATGGAGGAAGAGAGTAAGCTTCCCTATTAGGCTGGCCTGAAACGGTCTGCCTGAAAATTGGTTATAACCTGGGTTTATCCAGGGTGTAACCGTTCTGGAGTATTTGTTGGCTACAAGCATATCCTGGTTCACGAATTTGCCAGACCCCACTCGTTCGCCAACTGTTTCTATTCAGTCTTGATCTAACCTATCAGACTACTTGTAGGTTAGATGCTACTCCGAGGACATCGTGAGCAAGACTGACTCAAGCATAGCAATTCCGCTTCTGAGGTCAACACGATTTATCGTACATAGGTCACGTGACCACATCTCGAGTCGTACACGGTGCAATAGCGACACTAATGATCACGTACGTTCTGTGCTCTTACGGCAAATCCGAAATAGGAGTCGTGCATCAATGTTTATAATTTTTATCTGTTTAGATCGGGAATATTGTTAATAATTTTGTACGGGATATTATTGCAAATAATTTCTATAATATTGTGAGTTACTC
>JGI24158J21664_10014644_pt1 | contig 10276 bp, 6 predicted proteins | sample Ectturendosymbi3_FD_21664 | JGI IMG/M metagenome (IMG submission 21664) | reverse complement strand
GTGAAAAACTTGATGCCAGCTACTTACACTCTGACCCAAACTGACTGTTGTACTTGAGTGGATGGTTCATCTTTGGGAGTGAACTTGAGTTCAACCACATATCTTCACATTGAAACATTTGCTTGACATTTTGGTTACAAATTTTTAAATCATGAGGTTCTGTAATTGTTGTATGCTTCTTTAACAGTTCTCCATCATTTTCCAAAAACTTCTTGTGTTTATGCAAAAGATAAACGCACTGTTTCCTGGGCTGAGATAAATTCATCATTAAAGTGCAAAATATCGTGGTGCCAAAATTCCTCTTATGGAATAGTTGAACGAATGAAAATAATGATGTTATAGTTCTTATGTCCAGCTTCCAGTAGTTCTACGGCATTAGTTTAGAACAATGAGTGAATGGTATCACCCTGAATTATCCAGTACACATTAACTGGACTCTGTTAAGAGACAAAAACATTGAGCATGAAAAGGTTAGGAAGATAAAAAAATAGCTTGTTCCAGAGATTATTACATTGATGGACGAGCTTTCTGAAGAGGTGTCAGCTGTTAAGGCTCTTGTTTAAAACTTTCCAGATTAAGTTTTTGAGAAACATGGAACTGAAACCAACTGGAGGAAAATCTTCACAAAACAATTATTTTCTTTTTCTCTGTAATCTGACAATAAGAAGTGTTATATTTTTCCATTCCCATCATCAGTGCATTGAAAGAGTGTTTTCTAGTGTTTTCTGTTTTTTAAGGCAGTGGGCAGAGGAGGGAAATAAATTAAGTAAAATGAAAGTCAAATCTATTTATACAATGAGCTGCAGTTACATGTATACTTTAGTTTATATACTTCATAATAACAAAACCTTTTTGGCACAGATTGTTATTGGCAAAAATGTGATATAACTACTTAGGTGCAAAAACGTTCCATCTGAAAAGATAACCTTCTAAACCTTTTGTTCAAAGCGTATTTGTTGTTCTGGGTTCTTATTTTTGATTTAAGATGCATTAGCACAAACACCTCAATATAACGCATGTTCAGCTTGTGTCAAATGCTAGGATTGTACACAGTTTACTGCCAAAGTGTCAAATACTATGTGTTAGTAATTGTTTTAATGCTGAGATTGCTGTTGTGCCTGATTTGCTGTAGATTTTCTTCCATGGAAACCAGTAGTTTGTTAGTACTTAGTAGATTTAGTTGACAATTGTTAATCTGAAATCAGCGTTTTTTTGTGGACAAGTTATGGAAAAATGTTGTATTTAGAAGAATGAGTTTGTCAGTGTTGTTTAGGTTAATGAATTTCTGCTATTTGCACTGTCATCCTGTGTTAAAAATACTAGTTTTCTTAAGGTAATTCCAGGTTCTAAAGACCGATCAGTGGAGTCTTTGCTGTGGCTTGGCAAACGCTTGATTTCTGGTGGCATTCATGGAGATATTACTGAGTATGATTTGACAACAGCATCAGTAAAGGTAGCTTTTATGTTTTGATCCACTTTGTTTTTCTGAACATGGTTTTGAAATGAGAGTTGTTTAATGACTATAAGATTCTTCCCCCATGTTTTAGATTATGTGTATATTGTGAAGCAGCTATCATCGTGACGTTTTTAAGTACAGCATCTTGAGTTGTCTAACTGTTCGAGACCACTGACGTGCCATTAACTTTTCTGCACCAACGTTGTGGTTTTTGACTTGTTCTTGTTCCAGACTTCAATCGACAGCTTTGGAGATTCTGTGTTGTGTTTGTGCGCATCGCCTGATAAAAAGAAACTTGCTGTGAGTGGCTTCTGTCATTTTTCTTAGCTGGAATAAGTTGTTTTTTTGCTTGTCTGCATATAGTTAGCATTGGCAGACGAAAAAATGCATCGACCTACGAAATTCAGGTGTATAATCTCAAACCTTGTGACGTAGTAGACACATGTGCCCAACGACAAAATAGAAAATTTTTCTACAATTTTTTTTCAGGTTTTAAACAAGGCGCTTTAAAATTTTATTTAAATTTGTTAGATTGCCCAGCCAGTTGCAGCACTGCACCTAGCTTTAAATACACACTTGCATAATCGGATAAAAAAGACATTATCATGGTTTTATTTGGAAGTTTAGAATTGTTTTGATTGTAAACACTGCACCTTAATCACACGATAGAATAACCCGAGACCGACTTGTTTCTGAAGGGCAACCTCACAATTGTTGCAGTCTGTTTTTTTTTCGCTGAGAAATGTCAGTCATTTGTCCAAAATGGCTTCAAAATTTCTGTAATTTTTCATTTTTTAATGTATTTTTAGGACTGAAAAAGTATTATGACCTAATTGACTATTTCCTTTTAGTCATTTCAAAAACACTTCAGTCAATGACCGAAAAAAGCAGGTTGCAGTTATTTAGGTCAGACGTAATGTCTCATTGAAGATAGATAACGTCTTGCTGATGATGCTAAGTTCTTATTGAGGATANATATTTAGATTTGCGTCTTCCCGATGTTTGAAGTTATTGCTTGCTATTATCGAAAAAGTGTGTCAACATTTAATAAGAACTTNGGACATGAATGACAGTGTATTTGCCTGTTTGTCAATCATTTGTTGCGCTGTATTCTTTCGCTGCACATTGCAGAAGAAGCTTTTTGTTTCAGGCTGGATGCGAGGATGGAAGTGTTAAATTATTCAACGTCCAGAACAACTCGATCCTCTACGAAAGATCTTTTGATAAACAGGAAGGTAAGTCTTCATCTCACGGAAGTGTAAAATAATTTCTTAAATTTTTACCTCTCCAAAGCGCTAATGCAGCGGTCCCCAAACTTTTTCTGATCGCGTACCATTTGTGGTCCCTGTATTTTCACCGCGTACCATCTTGAAACCACCTTGTTCCAGGAAAACTCAATCTACCCAATATCATTCAATCAAAAGTTTGGCAAACCGGACTTGACGCAAATGCGGCATGAACAACATGGCTGTGATAAATTATAATGGCCATTTTTCTAAACTAAGGGAAGTACATAAAAATGCAGGAGTTTATTTAACAGCACGCGATTAGTCAAAAGCAAGATGTATTCTTTTTTGTGTATAAGAACAGAAGGGTCTCGCGTACCACGTTGAAGGCCTTCGCTTACCACTAGTGGTACGCGTACCACAGTTTGGGAAACACTGCACTAATGGAATATCAAGTTACAGTCAACGAAAAAAACATAAAATTTCCAACGCTTAACGTGACACTTCCGTATCAGTGCATTTTTGCTCGATGTGTTCGCAATTTTGTGTCAAGGTCGAATTTTTTCCATTTCCTGGCACTGCGATGGCGACGTCATCATTACAGGAGGAATTGACGTCATACGTGTGTGGAGTCATAAAACAGGTTAGTGCGTCAAACCGTGTCACGTGTTTTCGTGCGGAGAAAGTGTCGTTTTTGCCACAACTTATTCCAAAGTTGAGCCGTCTTTGAGCTTCCACCGGGCAGGAAGAATTTTAGCTGCGTTAAAAGAGAAGGTAACGTGTTAGATTTGTTCCCAATCTAGAAATAAACTATCGGACGCGTGTTTGAGTCAGCCAGTACACGCAACTGGCTTTAACGAAACAATCGTCTTGTTAAAGCTTTGAAATGAAAGCCAAAGCCGAGGTAACTTTAATCAGTCCTGATCTTTAAACAGCTAATGGCTGAAATTTAATTTCTGTCATTTGTCCTCAACGACGTCCGACACGTGTTGCAGCGCAGTTCGTGGATTTCTCATCGTGGTGTTTTTAATAAAGTAGTGAGCTCTTTCTAATGAAGTAGTGAGTTCTTTCTAATGAAGTAGCGAGTTCTTTCTAATGAAGTAGCGAGTTCTTTCTAATGAAGTAGCGAGTTCTTTCTAATGAAGTAGCGAGTTCTTTCTTGTTCAGGCCGCGCGGTTCATCGCATCTCACTTGATCGCGAGATGAAAAATGTTGAAGTGATTGTCTGGTCACTCCATGTGACGAGGTTGGTAACGTTCTTCTTGTTCAGTTATACTGTATTACCGATTACGTTTTGATCAAACCGCCAAGCAAGTTTCTTCCGTGAAATATTGGTGCAACTAAAACAAGTAAATTTTGCAGTTGTTTGTCATATTCACTATAAAGCAGACAATCACACCAGGCGGTCAACAAGTGTTGTTTTGCAGTAGTGTTTGACCATTACGGGAAAGCTGATGCAAAATCTGGAACTGGTTACCTGTGCATCTGCAGACACTGCTCTGCATACCTAATGTAGGTCTGTCGCAGGACCAGGCATGTGGTTGAAATTTCCGCTGATTGCTTCTTTCTCTGTTCAGGGACTTCACCATCATAAGCGGAGATTCTTGCGGCCGGGTTCAGTTTTGGAATGCTAAAGATGGGACTCAACTGCAGGTTACTTGTTAACTTCATGCGTTGTCCAACTCTGTTTCTTGCAGCAACCGCCTTCTCATCTCACCTGTTAATGTTTTAATGTTTTTCCCCGAGACATTACTGCTGTTGCAACTTTCAGGATGTTGCGAGTCGGTAATCAATGTTCTGAATGTCAGCAAGGCGCTCTAGTCTACATTAGAAGCAGATTTAGTGGGTTGTAATGTGTAGAAACTGAACTAGTGATCGGATAGACGCTTATTTGAATCTTTCTGTTGATTGAGTCGCTTCTAATGAGCAGCTCATCAACAGCTGAGGCATCACTGAGAAATCTCTGCAAAAAACAAAGCTGTTCATTGCGTATGGTCGACTGTGCTGCAAAGCCAGACAAGTTACATTCACTCAGTTACAAGCCCTGGAAAAGTCTTTCTTGAATCAGAAGTGTGAATGAGTTCATTCCAACTCACTAGTGGCAAAGGCTTGCTTTGCTGTTGACGGCTTAAAGAGCGAGGAATGTGAGAACGTTGTTTTTCAGCCTTAATCGCCGCTCTGAAGTCCTACGTAGAGTTTTTCCAAGTGCAGCATCTTATTTTGTCTGTGTTCACGTTCCTGACGCATGTAATCCGCAGTCTTACCACTCCCATCGTGCGGACGTCCTCTGCATTTGTCCGAGTCCGGACGGAAGATCCGTCTTCGCATCCGGCGTCGATCCCAAAGTCCTCCAGTTTGACCTCGTCGAACCCGATGACCCCACGACCTGGGTCAAAGGTCGAAGTTTGCAAAAGCACACTCACGACGTTCGAGCGCTGGCAGTGCTCGGCGGTGACCTCGTGTCAGGAGGTCAGCATTATTGGTGTTTCATTAACTTCTCGCTCATATATTTCCATAACTTCTCGCTTTAATTGTCAACGCGCAAAGCAAGCGATTGTCAAAAGGTTGCTCCGAGGAATCGCGTCGACAAGTTTCTTTTTGCTGAGATATTTCGGCCATTGTTTCGATTGATGGTATTAAAACTCGCCGTAACAATATTCACTAGTCTGAATTTTCGGTCATTATGACCGAATTGATTTAAACTTATTTCGCTCATTTAAAAAAGATTCGATCTGTGGCCGAAACAAAACCTCGCATTCAAGAATAATGTAGTTTTTGGGAAATATCCTCGCGAGGCTATCATCGTCGTCGTCATAACAACGTTTCAAAACACGCGCAGGAGTCGACACGAACTTGATGGTAAATTCGATGCGACAGAATGTTCACAACTTCTACAGAGTCCATGCGTTTCCATCGGTGAGTGACGGTTGCAGATAAACATCCTTCACTGGCATGTACTTGCTGTTTTTTTTCGCTGTGACGTTTCGATCATTTGTCTGACAGTTGTACTAAAACTCACCATAACAGTGTGGATTAGCCTGTTTTTTCAGATATTCTGACAGATATGACTTACATTTTTTTCAGTCGTTTCAGAATCATGAAAAAGCTTAGTGCACTCAGGGGGGGATCCAGGGGGGGTGGCGATTGGGGCGGCGACCGCCCCCCCCTAAAACCCACGAAAGTTACTTTGTTTACCAAGATTTTGTACAAGTCTGAAAACAATCCCCGTAATAAGACTTGACTACAAAATATTACTGAAATTATCCCCCCCCCAACCTCATGGGCTGGATCCGGCCCTGCGTGCACTTGTATGTTGCGAGTGCCGTCACAATGCGTGGAATAGGTCATGATTGTGTTTGCAACTTTCGCTTTTCAAAGTAGTGTCGCACTATTTGGCCAGTGAGCGTGAGTGCTCAAGCATTCTTGTCGCAGAAACCTCCGATATCTTCCTCCAGAGAAAAACGCCTGATGTTGTTCCAGTATCCTGATTATTTGGATCTTTGGACGATGGGGAAAGGTAACCAAGGTATGATGTTGTATTCCAACATGATCGCTCGCTATCCCGACTTGCATATCGACGTTTAAAACCGGAGTAGTGATATCATCATTCCTGCGAATTACTAGTTGGGGAGGATGTAAGTTGATAGGTTATGGGATCGACGCCCGGGTTTGACTGATTTAAAAACATTGGCCGTTTTATCACCGGATGTGGTTGGAGTTTTTTCGCTCAACCATTTCATTTGGAAATAAAGCTTTCGACATTTATCAACTCGTTGCATTTCCAGAAATACCTGCTTATAGATTGAAATGTGAATGATGGCATCACAGCATCAATCAACTTCCCACACAGCTCCTGTCATCACATTTATAAAATTTATATTCTATACTACAGCGCCAGTCTTACAATCACCCACATAATCATGCCTTCCTCACCTCCACAATGATCTGCTGTAGTTTAACATCTATAACCAGGGCTGCCATACCTTCCTTATTTGTAAGATTTGTCCTTATTGTGAAGGAGACTGTCTTAGAAAACTTCCTTGTACTTACTTCTAAGGAATGTACTCATCTTACTTTCAGCAAAAATGTCAGAAAACGACTTGAAGCAACATACGATTTAGAATTTTGTTTCTACTTTCCAATCCAAGAGTTAAGGACCACCACGTAAAACGTGAACGTTTTCTATTTTCGAACCCAGCCCTAGCTGTTGGCGGCCTGTGTAGTTATGTTATGGTTTTTAATGTTTCCAGACGTAGAAGAGAATAATCCCACGTCGCACCTGAATGAAGAACCTGTTTGGATGATGAGGATAAAGAAGCCAAGCTCGGTGAGACTTGGCCGCTGTGCTTACCGCTCCAGATTTTATTATTTTATCAAACTTATTGCCAACTATTCCTCGCTGATGTAGTTTCTAACCAACTTCTACAAACACAGGATCTCAATCAAATCGTGTGCAGCTCCCTGTCGCCCTCTGGCGAGTGGATCGCCTATTCGACGACGTCAACAATGCGTCTTTATCACGTCACTATTGCTGAAGACGATTTGAAGGTCGACTTGCACAGGGTAAGCTGCTGCTGCTGGTTCCACAGACCAATCCGTTTTAACATTGTCACTGATCCGCTGTTGAACGCAGGTCCATTGCGTCGGTCACGCTCCAGCGCACACGCTTCTCTTCACGCCTGACTCGAATCACGCGATACTTTCGGCAACCAATCACAAGCTGCTGCTGGTCAAGCTTGATTCTGAAAGGAGTGGCGCGCGACTGGTGCAAGTTATTCCGACACAATGTAAGGACGCTGTGGATTGTGTGCAGTAGTGGCATAAAGCGAGAAGGCCAAGAGTGCGGCAAACCCTGAAACTGAAAAGTTATAAAAATTGGTTTCTTTGTTTGTTTTTTTTGTATAGGCCTGCTTTGCTGAGGGTTTTGGCGTCTCCTTTTGGCCTTAGCGGACTCCACGCCTTTTATTTGGCACAAGTCCATTTCTGATGCTCTCGTTGCAGAAATAATCTTTTCCCAAAATACAATTATTGATGAGCTTCTTCATTTTCCTCGGGTTTAGGTTGGGGTTATTCAACTTCCTTGAGGAAGACGTTTTCGTTCCCTTCCTATTCCTTATATCTGAAAAAGTTGTTTTGTTGACTTTCAAAGCAACGGATGAGTCATTTCAGATTTTTTTTGAACTTAATTTTTAACTACTAAGCAGGAATCTTAAGCTTTCGTGGTCAAACGCATCTGCGCCTCGGGATTACCCGCGGGTGGCGCCATTACTGCACGAAGTCTTTTGATAGAGTCAGCCAAGAAGCGAATGGTGCCTCTTTTCAGAGGAACCGAATATTTCCAAATATTCTCTTGAATGCAAGCTTATGAAATAAGCTGTTTCGCATGAGTGAGCTTTGTAAACTCGGCCTGTGATTGGTTGTTGCAGGTCGAAGCTCCATATCACATCTCATCGCCGTATCGCCCGACTCCCGGTACTTTGCCGTTGGAAATCTCAATTGCGACGTCACTATCTATGATCTCAGCGATATGAAAGTAAGGGCGTTTCACAGATCGGCATTTTGCGATCAAGTTGTGCTTGTCATGTGCTGAAAGTGTGCTTGTGTTGTGCTGAAGGTGTGCTTGTGTGTTTCCCCACCTCTGATCCAAAGCAAATCGATATGTGTTCAAGATGTGCTGAAAGTGTGCTTGTGTTGTGCTGAAGGTGTGCTTGTGTGTTTCCCCACCTCTGATCCAAAGCAAATCGATATGTGTTCAAGATGTGCTGAAGGTGTGCTTGTGTGTTTCCCCACCTCTGATCCAAAGCGAATCGATAGCTTGGGTCATCCAACGATGTCGCAGTTAGAAAAATCCCTGAGAATGAAGAAAGTCGTTGTTTGCTTCTCTTTCATGAAATCAATAAACAAGCTTTTGCTGAAGATTCTCTGCAACAATATTCATTTTCTTCCACAGCTGGTTTGTTCCTTGCCTCGATACTGCTACCCACCGACTGCTATAAGCTTCCATCCGGATAGTAATGACGTCATCGTTGCTTACGTGGACCTGCAGGTGAGGAAATCTTAATGGGGAGGGTTGTCGACGCAAGCAAGTCGTATCGTAGCGTAAAAAATTTTTTTTACCAAATAAATATTTTTGTTTGATTACTGCACACGGTTGTCTCTCTACTCGTCTTAATCGTTTTGATCAAATCCTACTGTCTTGTGATGTCACAATCGCGTTTGTTCTTCCGTGTAGGGCAGGCTTGCACAAAATATCGTGAATTGTTCCTACCACGGCTTTAGGATCAGTTTAAAAAACAGACAACCGGTTGTTCTAATCTTTCACCGCGAAATGCCTGGGCAACTTTTTGTTGCAATCACCCTGCTGTAGTTCAACTGTGAATGGTAGAAAATAAAAAATACTCTAGTTATAGAATTACAGATTAGTTCCCAGGGTTGAACACTGTGATAGTAGGTTAGGCTTCAAGTGGCGCAATTTCTTCAAGGGTTTGAACTGTCCGGTAGACCTCCGTCAAAGCAACAGACACCTCCTCACCCACAAGTCGCTGATGACAGGATGTTTAACCCCCTTGCGCTCATGGTAGGGGGGCAGACGAAAAGAAAATCTGAAGATTTAAACAACAGTAGTTGCGCTAAATCTTACTAAGTCCCGTGGTTGGGGGAGTGTGGAGATTTGGGGGGTGTGGGGCCTGGGTCTGCATCAGTTGGCTTCTTCGCCTTCTCGTTCATTTACTCACGACAACCTTTTTGATAAAACATCCGTTCGCAGGTCTATGAATACAGTTTAAAGGATCACTGCTACACGCACTGGTCGAAGGACCTTCACGCCCGGAGCAAGAACCCTGCTCTGGCGTCTCTCTTGGACTGGTCCAGTCCTCATACAAAGCCTGGCGTTGTGTGGAAAATCTTGTTGGTTCAGTCCAAGAAAAAAGAAGAAATCTTTTTTGTTGCCAGAAACGGAATTTTCGTTTTGGCGCGGGTAAGGGTTGCACACTCTGTTGTGACGTAACAATGTGTTCGCCGCAGTTGCTCTGCGTTCCTCGATTAACGAATCTACGTCATACCACACGTCACCAACCTCGCAAATCCCGTAAACGGTCGAGTGGAGACTTTTTTCAGGCGATTTTTTCTTGCATACTTTGACGAGAATAGCGTTAGGAGGTTTTTCGAAATTTCTGTCTTTAAAAATTCTTCACTGCTCTGTCTTTCGGTGATCTTCACAACTGATATTGGTATGAGGCGGTTCAAGAAGTTATTGCTGGTTGGACATAAGTTTCAGCCCGAGCTCGTTGTTTGTTCAGCATGAATGTGTTGGATGTGGATGGTCGTTGTCGCTTCCTGACTTACAATCAATCAGGTCCAAATCACAAGAACAGAGAACCGGAAAATTCGTGAATGCACGTTGCTTTATGTTGGCAAGCCCACAAAACGTGATAAACGAAAATTATGAGAACCAGCTTTACCCTGCGAGGATCTCATGGCCTGTATCAGAAACAGCCTTGTGTTGCAGAGATCTATACGTCTTCAAAACTGATGGACCACTTCTCGGTCCCCGTCCGTTATACTGACACAATGAGACATACGATCCAAAAACTCT
>JGI24158J21664_10014643_pt1 | contig 10276 bp, 9 predicted proteins | sample Ectturendosymbi3_FD_21664 | JGI IMG/M metagenome (IMG submission 21664) | reverse complement strand
AAATTTTTCCTGGCATTGTGACGTCAACACAATGACCCTGTGACGACGTGTAGAAATTTTCAAAGTGCAAAGGTAGCACCTGCTTTGTTGTTCATCAGAAAGTACACAAAAATCCGCATCTTGTGATGCCTTCATCGACTCTCTCTGGCGCAATCGGTCGGCAACGTGTGGCCGAAATGCGTTGAAAAGCAAAACTTTTGGGCTCTCGTGGTCCTTAGCGGGTTACTAAAAAGTTGTCGCTATCAAACCAGCTCAGTGCTTAAACTTTTTGCAGGCCAGAAAAGAAGCAATCTCTTCCGGACAGACAATTCCACCAGAAATTCGTCCACCAGGATTGCGAAAAAGAAAAATTGGTAAAGAGCTGACAGCTTCATGAAAACCATCGACTCAGCAAATTCAAACCCTCTCTGAAGACTATCTATCAAAAGAAAACTTTCTGCAGATATGCATCAGACACTAGGATGTTTACCGAGTAGGCTTATCTATTTTGCCAGCTGGACAGGCATTGTCAGTTCTTATTCCAATACACTCTCTGAACGTTCCTCAGAAGCCTACAAAAGGTTCACGGTGTAGAAGGCCAGAAGTTGTGAAACCACTGTGCGTTTGGTTAAACCAGTTATTCCCAACCTGTGGTACGCATACCACTGGCGGTACGCCACGGCCTTCAAGGTGGTACGCGAAAAGGCCTATTCTTTCTGTATTTCTTCCTAAAAAATATATTCACAGATAGAATGTTTACATATCGGGTTCTGTTAGCAAATTCCTGAATTTTGTGTACTTCCCTTGTTGGTTTTTAAAATTAGCTATTATAATTTCTCACAGCCCTTCTGTTCCTGTCGTATTTGTGTCAAGTCCGGTTTTGCAAACTTTTGAGGGATTGGTATTTGGTAGATTGAGTTTTCCTGGAACAAGGTGACACGGGGCGACAGTACGCGACCCATAAATGATGCACGATCAGAAAAAGTTTAGGAAATGGGAACCACTGGGTTAACCCATGTGGCTGCGACTTTGCAATTGTGACCGGACAAAACGACAATCGTGCCACATTTCGACTTCATCGGGTACGCATGAAACCTCCATGTCTGCCTGCATGCTGCCTTCAGATGAAATTGCTGCAAATATGCCTGTAGTTCAGGGGTCACCAACGTGATGCGCCCGCGAAGACTATGTAGGTCGCCCGCGGGCCTGTTCTAAAAATAACATTAGCATGATCAATGTCTTCACATTAACGAATATCAATACTAAAATAATTGAAGGTAAATTGAGTCAGATTTGTATTTCAGAAGTGCGTATCAAACTAGCAGACTTTCGAATTAACCGATAAACAAGAAGTAGCTCGCAGTTTCAAAAAGGTTGGTGACACCTGCTGTAGTTAATGTCAAGCGCAACGGTGAAAAACATATTGTTTCAAAATTGTTCGATGGTCTGAGATTAAATTGCCCTGGAATCGCATCAAAGTTTTAAACTCTAAATTTTAAAAAGTAAAATTTTTAAATTTCTATTCAAGTGATGACGTGAAATTCACGTCAAAATGTAAAGTTTCGGTTATAGTTCGATACAAGGCCGCAACCAGCTGAAATATTCGGGGGTGATTGCAATTTGTTTTTGTGCCTAACAAGTAAAAAAGTTATTGACGCTTTCAAACTGTTTTTGAAAATTTCGAGAAGGGAAATTTCCCGGATTTTCCTCCCCTATGGTTGCGGGCCTGCTCCGATACATGTTTGCGACTTAGCGTGGAATTTCAAGCACAACAGCTGCACTTCTGTTTGCTTTCTTGACCCTGTCTTCACCTCTTGTTTTACACAACGCGAACGTTTTCAAACGCCACGATGCAGACAAGCATGAAAGTGAGTTTTTCGGTTTGTCATTGTCAATAAAACTATTCATAAAATATTAAACAGAGAGTAACTGCAAAATACGAGCTTCAGCATGCAAGTTACAGGGTGTTAAGTGTGGAAAAGGAGAAGCCGCTTCTTTGAACTTCACAATATGGTCCTTGCGTTGTAAACGATTTGACAAAGCCAACTATCTGCATCTTTCCATCAAAATTAACCTACGCGTGAAATGATTTGCCGCAATTGATCAACAAATGTCTCAGGTTGGAAACATCACTCACACAAGTCGCGAAATGATTTGTTGCAGTGGATATACGAGTATCTCAGCTTGGAAACATCGCTCCCACAAGTTCTGTGAGAACTCCTTACAGCGAAAATTCGTGGCATACGCATTCGTTGAGCCCCAAATGTGTCATTCAATCACAATCGATGGTTGTCTTGCTTCTCACTTGAGGACGTTAAATCTGATCACACCTTGTTAGTGCAAAACGTCAGCCTCACAGAGCTGTTAAACCACTGTGCTGTGATGTTATTCGGTCACAAGAAGTCCGGCCACATTGTTAAGGAAAATTGATTTTGTAACCATCTCAGCAACCTCTCACTCCATATGCAACCGTTAAGTATTCGAAAACCCCATTCCCTCGCTCATGGGTTTCCAAACTGGGGTACATGTACCGCTAGGGGTGAATTTGCCTATCTGAAGGGGTACATTTAAGATTAGCAATAGAAGGGAAAAAATGTGTTTATACATTATTCATTTCAAACTATTTATACATATGAATTGGTCTGAACCGTTGCATGTTACTAATCAGGTTAGAAAAGGGGGAGTATGAGTCCATACTTGTTTGCTGTATATTTAGATGATTTATTTCTTGAACTAAATAACATTAAAGCTGGGTGTTATGTGGTTGAAATCTTACTGAACTTGATGTTTGCTGATGATATTTATGTGTTTTGACCAAGTGTACGTGGGTTGCAATGTATATTAGATGTGGGTCAGGCTTATGCAGAATCGCATGAAATTATTTTCAACTGCAGCAAAACTGTTTGTATGATGTTTATGACTAGGACTGCAAAAAGCACGGTCTTCCCACTGCTGACGCTGAGTGTACAAAGAGTAAAATCTGTTAGCCACTACAAGGGTTTGGGGATTGTACGAGATATTGAGCTTTCAGATGACAAGGATATTCAGACACAACTGCGATTTCAAAAGCTTCTTTTTCCCGATGTTCGAACGCAGTGAAAAATGTACTTTTTCGTTCCTTGTGTGCGCCCATGTATGCATCACAGTTATGGTGTGATTTCAGGAAATCATACTTCCACAGATTGTTTGGAGCTTAAAACTTTGGTTGCAGGGCACTGTACAACATGCCGTGGCGAGTGAGTGATAGTAGTCATCAGGTTCAACATAACATTCGTACCTTTGAGGCTTTATTGAGATAAAATGTGTACCTATTTCTCGAAAGATGCAGAAAATCTAACAACGTATGGCTGCGCGCTTTGATGCAGTCAGATTGTTTATATTGGTACTTATTCTTTTAACAATACAACCGCATTTTACTTTGTGACTGAAGGTCCGGACGTTCCGGTGTTAGCTTGAGGGCATGTGGACTGTGCAGGCCACAACGCATTCGCGCTTCACTTGGCATTGGCCAGGGTTGGATTCTATTTCTTAACATACGATTGTCGTGTCCTACTCTGGATGGAGTGTTGTGCCAATTGTTACGAGTTAGCGAACAACTGTGTTAGGAAAGTGTCTGTAATGTAATGTGGTACGAAGTGTTACAAGTTAGCTAACAAGTGTCTGTAATCCTGTACTCCTACCACCAACGCCGTTACAAAACGTTCTGTGTCTATTATTATCAATATGTGTTGTGCAGATAGTGTGTGCTTGTGCTCTGTGGACTTCGTGTCTGGTTCAAAGATTAAAATATAAAAAATATCAGTGACTATTATTTTCGAAATTCATTATATGCTTATTAGTAAATATATTTTTGTTATTTTCCTCAGCATTTTTGTTATAAAACGTTTTAGAGGCATGGGCGTCTGAGGGGAGGGCAAGGCCCCCTGGATTTTGAAATTTGACATTTTCCCATCAAATTTTTTGCAAAAAAAGTTGTTTTCTTGGTTTCGAGTGGTGAAAATGCAATTTTTTCCCCCTGAAAACATATTTTTGGCCAACCCCTGCACATAAGTGCAGGAGCAGGCAAAAATTTGGACGTGCGAAGGATTTTTGCCCGAAGACCCCAAAGTTGTCAGAAAAGTTTTGTGTGACTTTGGCCAACAAATTTTGTCGTCGAAAGAACCCGTTTTTCGTTTGACCTCCAAAAACAAGATTCATGTGTTTTTCTGCAAACGTTGGGCACCATTTTTTGAAGTCAAACAACGTTGGGCGCCATTTTTGTCCGGATTTTCAGGGATTTCAACAGATCGACACATTTGGTGGTGCGCTTTCACCCCCTGAACCCCGGCCTCCTACGCGACTGCCCCTGGAAAATTCACTTTTGGCCCTTGTCTGGAAAAAATCCTTCCGGCGCCCATGTTTAGGAGTACGTGCTCATCTACCGAGATGCTGAAGGGGTGCATGGCCAGAAAAAGTTTGGGAACCCCTGCCGAGCTTGTGCCTGCGTAATATAAAACGCTCCCAAATCGGGTGTAACATAATCGTCCAAGTTCTCCTTAGGATTTGCAAAATGAGGAAGTTGCAACTTTTATTGAAGGCGCAGGCTAATGAAACAACGAGGCACTTTATTCAAAGATAAACTTGCACCTGACCAATTCCTTGACAGCAACAACTGCTTTACCTGCTTCATTTTTTAAACTAAGAAAAATTCTCAAAAACCTTAACTTCCTCCTCCTCCCATTCATGGGAGCCGTATTTTCGTGATTTCATTCCTAACATTCATGGTTCCGCTAGTTTCCGTTGCCCCTTGCCTAATGCTTCTAACCAAACCATGTTAAACCAAAATCTAGCTTGCCGAATAAACCGAAAGATCACAGTCGATTGTTTACAAAACAATCTTGAGCCGCATAAAAAACATTGCGACGTTAAAAGTGAGGGGATGCGCCGAGCTGTTGATGTAACCATTTCCAGCTGCTTGTGACTTTGTTTCAGTCCATTGGACGTTATACAGCTACCTAATGCAATGAACGAATTGGCAGGTTTTCCATCATATACCTAAACGTTCAGCGCTTCTAACATCAGCCTTGTACTTATTCTTGAACAGTGGTTTCTGAACGGGCGGGCCCGCCTCCCTCGGGGGCCACCGATAAATCTCCAGGGGGGGGGCGCGAGTGTGTACGCGCTCTACAACTTAGACGGGCAGGCCCGCCTCCCTCTACAACATGGAATATCCCTCTACCCTGACTTCAAATAAGTAAATTGAATGGAACATCCTCTATCCCTCTACAACAGGGGTTCCCAACCTTTCTTTGACCCATGTACCGCTTCAGCATTCCGACAGAGACGTATGTACCCTTTCAGCATTTCGAAAGATAAACATGTACCCTTTCAGNATTTCAAAAGATAAACATGTACCCTTTCAGCATTTCAAAAGATAAACATGTACCCTTTCAGCATTTCAAAAGATAAACATGTACCCTTTCAGCATTTCGAAAGATAAACATGTACCCCTAAAATTTCTTATGACAATTTTTTGTCGTGATTAATCGCAGATATATTTAAAAATAAACATACAACTGCTTTTTAAAGTATTATTTGCTGATATATGTATAATTATTTGGAACAAAAATATGTAAATATATATTTCTTGTCTATTGCTAACCTTAAAATGCACCCCTTCGGAAAGGCAAATGTACCCCTAGGGGTACATGCCATCCCTCTACAACCCGCTCGATAACATGGAAGGTTTTTGAACGGAAAGTGTCCATTCCAATTTACTTATGCAGAGTCAGAGGGCTTGAATCAAAGGACAATTACTCAAGGGAGGCGTTGTAGAGGAAAGGTTATAAACCACTGTTCTAGAACTTTCTCTCCCCGTCACCAACGCTACAAAAAAACGAAATTATCATTCCCGTACATTTGATTCTCTTCTTCAGACTCTTTCCCATCCACTTCCGGCCCACAACCACTAACGGCAACCCATAACAATTTTACTACACTTCGTAAAATGCACAACTGTGCGACGAAGAACAAGCAGCTTCTGCGTAAACAAGAGCCGACCAGTTGCAGCCGGTTTCAACTTGAATACGGCGGCTGACGTCACAGCAGATGAATGCATCAGTTTTTCCAGGAGTCATTTTATTGCTTGGCATCTGTGAACAAAGAAGTACATGCGAATCGCAGCGTGAGGTGGAATAAGGAAAACAAAAAGTAAAAATTAATTGGAACTTTAAGCAGATCAAACCATTTTGCAGCAGTGCCAAAAGTGTTTATACGTAAACAAAACGTGGCGAATCTCCATGCCAATCTTCTACGAGGTGAAGCGCATAAGTAGAAGCTTCACTCGTTCTACTGGTGAGGCTTGTGCTTTCGAAATTCGCTCAGACCTTTCAATAACAAGCCGCATGTTAAGCCCCTGTCTTTGTTAAACGTGTTCTGTGCAAAAACTTTCTCATGAAGCCCCCCTCTACACCCACACCCTAACCAGGCCTTGTCTGAGTTAATCTTTACGTCACGCTCTTTTAAACAATGTTTTCGCAGCTTGCCAAACAATGACAATCGCAATATCCGCAAAGCATCTTCAAACTGCCAGTATTTTGCAAAACCAAGACAGCTGCTGCCGTTGCAAAATATTTTGTGGGTCGGTTCACTGTCTTCCGGAAGCTCAATTATTTCTTCCAAAAATACGCCATTTTTTCATGTAACTTTGCTTTTCTTGTGTAAAACTCAAACACAAGGCTTTTTGCGACGACGCTTTCATCTTCTACCAGGTTCAGAAACGAATAAAAAAGCGAATTTTTAGCAATGGTAGATTTTTTAAGGTCAACAGAACAGACATTGTACGCGCCTCGAGTAAGCAGGGATCAGATCAGTAAAGAACTTGCGCATTGACTTCAACAATTACACCAAGCCAACGTCGTAATGAACACTAAAATCTAACAGAACCTACTTTGTGCAAATAGCACTGACACGTAAGTTCGACTGCGCCATAAACAAAGGAAACAGTGATCAAATCAAACCTTGAAGCTGGTTGACAGGTCAGATCAGGGGAAATCGTCTTCTTCATCGGCCATTTCTTTCGCGAACTCGATATCCTGCTGTTCGCGCTCCCGACGCTCTTCGGCGCTCTCCAGGTCGATGTGGTACGATTTTGGGGGGAAGCGCATCGCCTGTAATCAAGTGGAGGGTGAATGACAAGTGGGGGTGAAGCACAAGTGGGGGTAAATGACAGGTGGGGGGGCGGCGGTTTGAACGTTTTAATTGTTTCAAGAGCGCACTGCACGAGCAACAACTTCAATCGTATTGAGACAAGCTGGCTGCAAAGTGTGCCATGTAACGATTCAAAATTGCTGATCGCATCACTCCTGGCAACGTCTCCTGGCAACCAACGTTGCCAAGCAACGCCACCAAATAACAACTGATTGGTCAACTGACACGAAAAGAGAAATTTGCTATCGCCATTTGTTCATTGCCAATTGCTTTTGTTCGGCAGTCGCGTCGCAAGTTGAGGATATGAAAAAAGACTTGCCATGACATCCATTGATCGATTTCCAACCTGGTGGAATGTCGTGTTTCACGAAAGTGGGAAGAATGAAAAAGTCAAAGCAAAACGAAAGATCGTGCTCGAAAAAGATTTTTGCACGACCGAAATACAAACCTACCCTCCAACGCCTCAGACAACAAGTCTAAACCTCAGAGGAAAAGATTTCTAAGCGTTCGAAAGAGTTTTCACGCTCCGCTGAGTCAGCTTTTACGGCACGGTTGACTGGGTTTGACGTTGAAATCATTCCGAAACTTGTTTTTCTTCGGGCATTTTTCAATCACAGACCGAACCTTTTTTTAAATGACCGAAAAAAATGAGTAAATTCGGTCATAGCGTCGGAAAAGGTTGGCTAGCAAATATTGTCAAGGCGGGTTTTGATACTATTACGGGTAACATGATCGAAATTTCTCAGCGAAAAAAAACTAGCTTCGAAAAACGAAAAACTTGCTGACCATGTTCCCTGAAACGTTCTCAAGTGACAACACATGGCGTGGCGAGACATGGCGAGAAGCTGCATTTTGTAAAAATACAGCAGCTTAAATTTACGGAGAACGGCGTGACGCATAGTTGAACGAGAAACCGATATGCCGGCATCGAAGAACAAAAATGCGCGGGTAAAAAGGGAAAAAAAAGCGTAAAAAGTTTTAACAGACAGAGCAACTTTAACGTTAGCGACGAATCAAACGTCCAACAAAGTACTCACCATGACCGAATTCCGGTAAATGTCCAAACAAAACGATATGCGGTTGTGGAAGGCTTTCTGCGGCTCTCTGGTGCTGTAAACGTCGGTGACGTCTTTCGTTTGCACGTAGCCAGCCTCGTGGTTGATCTCAGCTTCGATGACGCCATCACGGATCGCCTGCAAGTCATGGAGCGGCATTCACAATACGACGGATCTGGAGCTCAATCGCCGGATAGTTTTGTTTTGCAGAGTAACGCCTTCACAGTCAAGTGGATCTTGTCTGTTTGTCGCGCACTGAAGACCTGAGTTTATTTTTTCCGGCCATAGATCGAATTTTTTTTTAATGACCTAAAAATTGAGTTAATTCGGTCATAATGTCTGAAAACGTAGGCCGGTGAATACTGTTACGGTGAGTTTTAATGCCATCACAGGACAAATTATCGAAATGCCTCTGTGAAAAAAACAGCTGAAGACACAGCGCTTTGAATGACTTTGCTTTTATTCAAAACCAGCAGGAAATACGGAACCGCCTCGGAAATGATCAAAAGCGTTTAATGATCGATGGTTTCAAAAGTTATCAATTTAAAACGAATCAGCTCAACTTTTACAATTCGCCAAAGGCCTTCTACGCCGATGGCTCTTTACGGCACCCCAGAAGGAGCAGCCTTGAGGCAAACAACTTATCCGCCTCATCACCATAGCGTCTGCTCTTTCATGATGCACCTCGTTAGGAGGTTGTGCAGACGAGCGACGCGAAGCCAATATATTGAAGAGGGTCCCGGGGCTTGGAAGGGTCAAGGACCACTGTATACAATACAATTTGCCTTCGCTTTGAGTACATAAAGCGTCTCCATTCCTTGTCCATTAAACACCAACTGTATGGAGTTGGGTTGAAGTTCACAAGTTCACAGAAAAAGAAGCGGCCAACAGGCCCGTAACCAGCTTGGGACATCAAGGGGGACGAAGAGTTTTCCGAGAGGGGCCAAGATTTTTTAACCTATGTCTAAATTGTTTTGAACTATGTCCAACACATTTTTTCAGGGGTGTCAAAAAATTTTGTAGGGGGGATTCGCACCCCCTGCGTCCCCCCCCCTAGCTACGGGCATGACAGCAAGACAGAACAGGAGACGACGCCGGATCCAAACTTACTTTCGCGATGATGAATTCCGCATCTTCGGCCGAGTCGAGCTGCAGCTTGGACGCGACGTCGGCGAGCGATATTCGAGAATAACCGGTCGAAATGCGTCGCACGCCCGCCTTGATCACATTGTGACGCACGCGCAAGATCAAAGTGTAGTTGCGGTCGCGTTCGAACGCTTTGCCGAACTTTTCGAGAACGTCGTTGAAAGCGCCCAGATCGCCGGTGCGCACCGCTGCAGCAGCAGAAGGAATAAACGCACGTGCTGATGAGATGACCCCAAAGCAGAGGGTTGCGGGTTCGAACCCGCGCATTGCTATTCAACATGCTCTGGCAGCAGGGGCGTAACGAGGTTAGATGGCGCCCGGGGCAAGAAGCAGGTTCGGTGCCCCCATGTTCGAACCTGAGGTCTTTCGGAAGCAAATGTACTGTTTTGAAGAAAGTAGTTGTGACATTGTTGGGACTTTTCGGCGCCACCCGCAGTGATACGACGCCCGGGAATTGTGCTCCCTTGCCCCCCCTCGTTACGCCCCTGTCTGACAGTCATTCGTTCATTACAGTAGAATTCGCCTGTATCCTTATCTTGCGAGGATTTGGGAAAAGATTCTATTTGAATAAGAGCTGATGATGCCTTCTACCTAGTAGACGAAATATATACAGTGCATCCTCGATTATCCGGCCATGTTGGGCAACCTTTTTTCAAATCTTGGCCGGATAGGCATTTGGCCGGATAAGAAAAGTATATATCGTAGGGCGCCCACCGTCCACCACCTACACCACACTTAAACTCTTACAAAATAAGAAACGTTACAAAATAAGAAACGTTTCTTACAAAATAAGAAACGAGCTTCTTAACAACATTGTTTGTTGGCTTTCTAGTTTTTTTCCACTGTAAAACGTGTAGATTTTAGACTAAATAATTGAATGTACCTCCCTGTTGAACCCGGCCGGTTAA
>JGI24158J21664_10014641_pt1 | contig 10277 bp, 7 predicted proteins | sample Ectturendosymbi3_FD_21664 | JGI IMG/M metagenome (IMG submission 21664) | reverse complement strand
GTTCACCTTACTCGGAAATCGATCTCGTGCGTGAACCCAGCGTGCAGATGCTGTCCATCGACTGCCCTCGCACAAGTTTGTGTTGTACCGTGTTTAGATTTCGGATGCGGATTTTACAATGATGTAAGCTTTGCTGTGTTAGTCGCAGTTAGAAATCTGCTCTACGATCTTACAAGAGTTACTTGCTGCGGCAAGTTCACTTCACGCGCGTCACAAGCCTACTCATGCGTCACAAGCCTACTCTATCCTAGCGCTTTCACTATGATGCCGCAGTGAAGCTTCATTATGATGCCGCAGTGAAGCTTCATTATGATGCCGCAGTGAAGCTTCATTATGACGCCGCAGTGAAGCTGGGTAACCAGCAGATTTTCCATTTAAACAAATTGCTGGGCAAAGATTTTGTTGCATAAATCAACTCTTATCATTCCTACCGAGAACGTCGCCACTGACGCCGACATCTTTCCAAACCAGCCTGTGTCATCTGTCGTGGTAACTTGCGCGTGAGTGGTCGGTTGCCTGAACGGTTTTTGAAACAAAGTTTGCTTGCGTTTTGTTTTCTAGACAAGCGGCGCAACTATTAAAGTAAACCAAGAATGCTGTCCAGATTCCACTGATCGAATATGTCAGGTTAAAGGTTCTGTGGATGTCATTGTCAAATGCACTGCTGCCATTCTGGATCTTCTTCAAGTGGTAAATAGTTGCTCAAGTATTGAGCATTATGCTGCGTTTGCTTGTCATGAAATATTCAGTGATTTCCGTGGACTTCTTTGTAATTAGGTGAACAACATCTGAGTTTGTCCACATGTAGGCGCCGCCAAAGGGTCCTGTTTACAACTATGACCCTAACTGTTGGGACGACACTTATGACTACGGAGGATTCAATAGCTTCGACAAGGATTCTCACATGGACAACAGAGGCAGCCGGGGAAGCGGATACGGTCGCAGTGCGAGAGGTACTGTGTTATGTCGTCTGAGTTGGTCATATGTNACTATACGCTGAAAAAAAACTACTTTTGCGATGTACACTTCATTCAGGAATGATACGATNGTTACCGTTGTTTTTNAAAAAAGACANTTTCTGATGTTTCGCCTACTTTTGATAAAAACGTANTGGTGCAATGTCTTTGCAAGCGTAACACACCAAGAGATACGGCGTTGGTTGTGGGTTCCTTGAAATGATTTAGGCTTCGTCTTTTCCTGATATACCCCTGATAGCTTTCAAGTGCGTATCAAGAGAAGTGAGATGCGAGGGGTTAGGAGTCCGCTTCACAAAACTAAGCTGACCAACCAAAAAAGCTCATTGTTGTATTTGCGTATACAGCATAAACTTACAAAAACACACACATATATGAAGGCGTAATAAACTGAGATGGCCAAAGCTTTTAGAACTAAATAACTGACCACCCAAACTATTTTAGTAAAAATTTATATTCTGTAGATGAGATTAAAAGATGGCGTTAAAGGCGAATATGTTCAAACTTTGCTCACGTTTTCCTTGTAGGTGGTGGTATGGATAGGCGGATAAGAAGTCGTTACAATGATGACAGGTAAGGCTTTACCGATTTGCAGTTGAACAGCTGTTCTATATATGTGTTATCTATATCAGCGTTGGTAGCTGCCTGGCTTACGTAGCTTTTTGTAAGATTAAATCAGCGGGCTTCGCCGACCTTGTAGCCAACTGCATCCGATGGAAATTCCGGCGCGGACACGTGTTGGAAATTAAAGCTGTCGGGGCCAGTGTTTATGTTCGACAGCCGTGCCTTGACCGACCGGGAGCAGCCGTCTGCCGTGCGAGAACAAAACGCCCGGGATCGCCTTTTTTCCGCGCACAACGCCGGCGTTAATTCACTCTGCAGATGTCTGCTCGCTCCTTATCATACCTAAATAATTCAGGGAGCTGCGCAGGTGCTGATCGAATATTCATAAATGCCGAGGGCGACCGTCGCCGGATCAACTTCTTCCTTTTTATTGCTTTCGTCGAATTGTTTTGCTCGTCTACGCGTCGTAATCGCTCGCGTGAAATATTTATGACGGTCTCAAAAAAACGAACACGGTTTTGGTGAAGCCATGCTCGTTTTATTACCGAGCAAAGCGAAGAGAAACGCGCGCATAAAGGTTTCTGGTCGCGAATGGAATGATGGAGCGTATCACAAGTCATCATCAAAGCGCAGAACACTTCGAATAAGTATTCGAACTGTTGGTGTCGGCTTTAAAAGTGTCGTAGCTATGGTTGAGGAGTCGTGCGTACTTTTCTGTGCAGATTTAGAAATGTTCATTGGCGTCTTAGGTTAGTAGCTCTGTGTCGCGTGATAACATCGAGACGCGTGACACTTTGTCTGAGCAGGTCTTGCAAGATCGCGTTTGAGGAACTGTGACGGGTGCAGGTTTCCACGTGCGTAGTGTCGTTTGATTTGATGCCGCGAAAGGTGATTTTCAACTGATCGCATTTCAATTTCATGCTTATAGTGCCGCAGGAAGGAGCGGCGTTTTCGCCGTGGTGGAGGTTGCAAAGTTACAGTTCAGGAGTTATTTGTGTTTTTCATCTTGCGGAAAAGCAATTTCCTAGTCGGGATAGAACTGGCGCACTAAAGCCTGGACCGTTTAAATTTGCCAGTGTTTCGATCAGTCCACCAGTGGCAGGATGGTTCGGCTAAAATTTGAAGCACTCAAGTCAACCGTATCGCCTGGTTCTACAATACTCCGGAAGAAAAAAAGGGGCCTTCGAATCGCTGAGGGGCAGACGTAAAGGCGTAAAGCTTTATGGGTTGAGCAATGTATTCGATTGTATGCGGATATACGATGACGATGCTGCTTTTGTTTGACTGGTGCGGTATTTTGCACACGGTGAGAGACAGCGACTGGCAATACACCGGTTTGGTTTTATGATTTTTGCAGTTAACGGCACAAAACAAGCATGTCAACTTGCTGTTGTGGAAATGTGTTAAGCTTAGAAACGTATTTTATCTTTAGGGGTTTAGCGAGAGGAAGCTATGGTGGTAGTGGTGCTTATGACTATGGGGCTTACGAGGATGCGTACGAAGAGTCGTATGCAGAGGACGACGGATACAACGACTACGGTGGTCAGGTAAATGCCCCGTTTGCCGCGGTCTTCGTATTTAAGCAATGGTGGTTTTTCAAAAATTGCCTTCTTTTATTTTAGACGTTTAACCCCCATTGAAGAAATTTTGAGGGGAAACTCTACTTATAAACAGAAATCGCGGTCTCGAAACAAGACGTTATTAAAGTTATTTTCGTGCTGTTTACCTTCGGGTTTTGATTGAGTCAAGCTGTGGCACAAAACTAAAACGCAAATTCGGTCATTAATCGGGCGTTCGCAAATCCTGATTTAGATTTCTGGTTCGTTTTCAAGTTTTTTTGTTTGTACTTGTTCCGCAAAGTCAAGTGAATCACGTGGCCGTCGTCCAAACGTTTCCTGAAGAATAGCGGCTGGTCAACCAGTGACTAGTGCTGCATAGAATAAAGAGTGTTTTGTTCTTATTTCCTGCATTAGTGTTCAGCAGTTTTAATACATGTAGTTGTCTGTTATTAATCTAACGCAGCACTGAACCTTATTCTCTGCGCAGGATTTGATTTCTCTGTTATGGTTCTGAGCAACCTACAAAAGAGAGGTTGCGAAGGAGCCACACGTGAAGACAGAATGAACGAGCCCTCTTTGATGTTATTCATGCCCACACCTATTATATTCATGCCCACACCTATGCTCTGTGCCGTTACAAGTTTTATTGCCCTTGATGTGTATTTTCCTTATTTTCACAGGATATTTACGGCGGCGACCTGGAAGATGACGGAGTCACGCAGACTACTCAGGTATGTCGACTTCTAACTTTTTTACGTCCAGCTTCGCACAAAATATTGCTCCGCTTCTGCTTAGGGATGTTAGCAATAGGAGCTCAGTGCAGATTGAGGCAGTTTCTGTCATGTGGAAAGCACTTACCTTTTTGTGGTGTGTTTTTTGGCGTCTTCCTGTTTTTGAATGGTAATCTGCTAGAGCATGTCGCGTGAATCACCGAAATTTTTGCGTACCAAAGCGATTTCCGGCAGTTTGAAGGCGACAACAAACTGAACCTTATTTATTGGATTCCATTAACAATAAAACAAAATGAAGTGAGGCGTGAGTAAAAGAGAAGCAAAAGTAAAATAGTGCTGGGCCGGTTTAACTTCATAAATTGCTCCCGACAGTTGTACAGTGGTGGAGAACGCCCGCACTTGTGGACGCCCACGCATGTGCCAAGGATGTAAAAAAAACACTGTGTGGGTTCTTCATCAGATAGCGTCATCAGACAGCGCTAGAGCACAGTTATCGCTTTGATGTTCTGCTAATTGTTTCTGTCCAACAGCTTTCGGTTGTTGTTTTCGAGGTAAGTGAAAAACCTTGCGTGAAAATAATCGATATTCTTAAGAGGACTGTTTAATTTGTAACCGTCGCTGTGTTTGATAGTCCTTTGAATATCCCGAGAACGGGAAGGGCGGCTTTGCTGCCACTACAGACGACTGCCATGTGCCCAGTGCTTCGGAGTGTGGTTGTGAGTGTGTCGTGTGCAAAGCCATTCAACGCCTTTCTGTTCAATGGCGTTTGCTGTACTCATAAACTGATTTTCCTTCGTAACTGCCCTGTTTCGCGTACAGGTAACGATCCCAACAAGCTTGGCTGGAGCTATTATCGGCAAAGGCGGCCATCGAATAAGGCAGATTCGGGAGGTGAGTTGTACTGGTGTTCTGGTTTCTTGCAAGCAGCAACCACGTTTGCTTCTTTGTGACGCGAAGCCCTTTCGTAGCAAGCGCGGTCGGCTATGGTGTTCATTTTGCTTGTGTTCTTCCGAGTCTCGCCACAACCTTTGTTAAATTATGACTGCTTACCAACATCTGCGTCGCGCGCGCGTCGTACGCATCGCGTTGGAATCTTTCAACGACTGTACCTGCTTTCACCAGGACAGCGGTTGCGCCATCAAGATCGATGAACCGCTTCCCGGAGCCGAAGACCGCATCATCACCATCACCGGAACGCAGTCTCAGACTCAGAACGCACAGTACCTGTTGCAGAAAAGGTAACTGTTTTGTGCAACCACGCAACGCTTAGAAACACATCTGTTGTTGGTTTCTCCTGCTCTTTTCTCCCTCTGTGGAAAACAGCTTGTACGACAGGTCTGCTAAGCTCTGCGCTTGGTCACCACGGTTGTGGTTCAGCGAGAATGGCACTGACATCATTTGTGTACAAAAACTAATTGAAGTTATTGCGCTTCGTTTGACAGATCTGTTCCAAAATAATTCGGAAGAAAAAATAAATTGTGGACCATTAAGAGCAGAACTCGGATAATCTTAAGTTGCAGGGACCCAAGCTTGCGGTCGTCATCGTTTCTCAGAGGGCGGAAGAATATTATTGGCATTTCTGGCAGCCCCTGCAACAGAAAATTCTTGCCAGTTGTTTTGTCAACTGTCCTTCGGTATGTTCGTTTCCATCATTCAGGATGGTTTTCGGTTTCCCTGTCGTTAGAGTCAGCCCATAGGCTTCGCCAGGGGTCCAAAGGGGCCATCCCCTAAAAATTTCTGGTATATGTGGTCGTTTTGTGCTTCGCGAGGCGGTGTCCCAAATCAAATATTGTTGCTCGCTTAAAGTCAAAATATTTCACCCTTCAGCCTTGCGTATTAGCTTGCTCTAGCGTCCCGCTGCAGGATATAATTGTCACGCACTGGACAGCTTTCCTAAAAAATCTCAGTGTTTTTTATCTCATGTGAAAACCAACGGCGATTGTACAGTTCAAAGCTAGAACTGGATATCAAAGTATAGTTAATGATAAACGGAATTATGTGAAGGTTTGCAGTGGCGCTATTGATATTTACGGAAGACTTTGCAGGTGTTGGGCATCTGTGAAATCGCCGGCTGTAGAGTCTGAGACAGCTTTTGAATTGAAAACGGTGATTGTCGAAACACACATGGTGGCATTTTTGGTGTGGGCTGTTGGTCAACACAAGTTGTAAATGGGTTTTTGAAAAAGAAAACCCGCGAAAAAGGGATTTTCGAGCATGTTGCACGCAGAAGAGACTTTGTGGTTAGCCTTGTAACATACACCCGCCACACCCCACAATCTGAATAAGCAGGGCAGTTTATAGCTTTTCAACATTAAATTCGTTTTTTATGGAATTCGCGTTTTGCATTGCCAGGTTTGGCGAACCTTCCTCACATTTAGTAGTTTTTCTTTAGCATCTGTGCATGAAAGTTGANCAAAGCCTTTGTGATGGCACTGAATTTTCCTGTTCCGTTTTCAAATGCTTGTGCCACTCTAGAAAGCAGACTGATANACCCGCGAGACCGGCTTGCCAGCCACAACCAATCGGGCAGTTAAAAGCATTTGGCGATGCTGCGTCCTTTCATGAATCGNCCACAATGCTTGGCTGGTTCGTGCGAAGCTCTCACCGTTTACGCAGCAGAGCTTCTTCTCGATCTGAAGAAGGCTGATCAAGGAAGAGCAGAGAGGGACTTTCCAGGCGTTTACATCGGGAAGCTGCCGCCCCGCAAGTCAGAACATGAAATTTTCATTTAAATTCCGGTTCGATCGCGATAACAAAGCACGCGCGTGCCGATGAAGATCGCGGCGACGCTCTACTGCCGCAGAAAATGGCAACAAGATAATTCCGACTGGGCACAGTCAACTGCTTTGCGGCGCACAAGCGAACATTCAGCTGGTTGCGATCGAATGGAAGACTAGTGATTTTGTTGTTCTTTTCTGTTGTTGACAACGAATCACGGTCTGCCCTACGGTCACAAGCACCATCGTCCTCGCGCATTTTCAAACAACTTAACAGAAGTGATTGAGTTCCTCGATCGCACACTCCTGGTTTGTGAAACGAAATGGACGCAAATGTTGCAGCGGTCATGCATTCCAAACTGCTCGCCAGGAAAACCCACCCCTCATTCAAGCATGGTCTTGTGCGAGCCTCCCAATTTTTGCTCTTGCCGTAATGTCCTTGAACGCCTATTGATGAACATCGCCGTGTATTTGCTGTAATGCTTAAAAATTCGGAAAATAGTATTTGTATTTGAATGATTATGCTGCCTCTGATCGACTTTGCTTTTTTTGCAGTGTACGAATGTACTCCGGCGATAAGTTCGACTGAGCTCCGCTTTGTATTTAAACGTCCGCAATGAGCCAAGGGCAGCAGCGAAGGGCGCGTCTCCGTCTATTGCACCATGGTGGTGCCTGTCGTTTGAGACACTGCTCGCACCTGCCGTTCTTACTGCGTAAGGACTGCGTATAGGTGGGGAGTGATTGGTTTGCGCCAGTCTTCAAGAACAGAACTTTTTACGCGCTTACATCAGTTGATCTTCTGCCATGCGCCAACGCCGTGGTAACTGTTGCTTGAGAAGTGTTCGGTGCGATAAATGGTGAAACACATTGTACTAGCCGTCATCAAGCGCACATGTTGGGTAGGTGGCTGTTTGGCGATATTCGAAGCAAACAGAAAAGAAGCGACAAGCTCATTCTTAGTTGCTTGTTTATCATGTAGGCGCGATATTCCGATTTGAGCCATGGCTCACAATATGTACATACGTGTGTTGTTCTTGATTTTTTGGAAACAGTGGTTCAGTATGGAATCCGTGGCAAGATCTGTATGCGTTTGTTTTTTCGATATCAATTTGTCTAATAGTGTTTTGAACGGCTTCGAGTCTTGTGAGGACCAAAAAGTTTGTATTACAGAGCAACAGCACAGACTGCTGTGTTTTGTCTCCAGTGATACGATCAAAACTTAACCTTACCAGATGTTCCTTGCCATGATTTACGCCAAAGAATTTTTGCAATCTCGTTCCCGAAATCATCATCGTTTGTGTGATTTTCTGTGTGGGTGTATAGCAAACATAGTGTGTCGCTGCCCACACACTTTTTCCCCAACACCGACTGGTGGCAGCCGACTGAAGGTTGTTAAAACCTTTTTCGTGGAAAATAAATCAATGTGCTAAGGCTTTTAGTGATACTTCGTCCTTACGCACTGGACCTGAGTGGGAAGTATTTTCCTCTGGATCGGATGCCGTTCGCAAACTGCTGTCATGATCAACAACCCTCTTCGGTTTGTACGAAGGTAAACAGGTTTTGCAAAGCAGGCGAAGAGTGAACAGCGGAGGCGTGGCGACTGGGGCAGGTGGTTCGTCAAACTACGTTCGTGTAGGAATGTTTCCCAAGAATGCCTCTCACACGGGTTTGCGTTCAAATTTTGTGCTCACCTGAGAATTCAACCGGCATAGTTTCACGTTTTCGCTACATGTGCTTTCGTGACTCTCTGAGCTGTGGTTACTGCTCAGCATGTGCAGAAAACGGACTGCGCAAAAGTGTGTGACGACAGACTGACTTGACCCAAACANGAGCTAGCAGAAGGCGCAGTCAACATTGTGGCNCAACTGAGGTGTCTGAAAATAACACGGCGACCATTCTTGTGAAAACACGAAATGCAATCAGCATGCAGTTGAAACGAATGACAAACGATTAAATGCTTCGAGAATCTTCACGAATTCTGGGTTTGTTCTACCAAAGTACATCTCGCGGTTTCCGCGAGGTGCACCAGCTTGCGCGCGACGAGCAAGTTACGAACAATGCAAGCTGGGTGCTGAACATCTACTTAGTGAACTTGTGTAACCGGAAAAACGGCAATCAAGGCAGGAAAATACAGTCTTGTAATCAATTATGTACATCTCACATACGAAAACTATCCCTGAAGAAACCATATCTCCATAATTGCAGTAACAATCGAAAAGCAAGAATGCAGAGTAATGTGACGTAAACATCGGTTGCTCTGCTGACTGGTTTGTTCTTTCGCAGCCAGTCAACTTCGTCCGGTCATGGATCAGCAAAAGTTTAGTAGATGTCAGACTCACTGTCGGAACCACTGGCAACGCACCGTGATGTAGTTTGCGCATAAACTTTGCCAGTTCAAGTCGATAGATATCCTTTAGCTTCAACGCATTAAATTTTTATGTAAAGGAGTAACACGACAACTGTTAAGCCTCATTATCCTTAATATATTATTTGCAAAACGTTTAAAGGTTGCAGGACGGCATTGGTAGCTGTACCCCATGATATAATACAGTATTGTAAACAGTGGCGTAGCCAGCTAAGAATTGGGGGAGAAAAATGTTTGTTTTCAAGCGGGCAACAATGTTTTTGTTTGGGACGTCGCTTATCAAAACACAAAATGACTAGATATGTTAAACATTTGGTGGGGCATGGCCTCCTACCTACGCCTATGACTTTAAATTGCAATATAAGACTAAGAACGGCGATAGGGACGAATTTTGTAGTTTTAAATAGTAAATGAGATGTATGCGATAATTTAATTCTCACCAATTGCACGTGAGAAGAACAATCTACAGTGTTGTCAATGAAGATGCGTAGATATTTGCCACATGATTATTGACTCAACGACATATCATTTAAAACGATAATGCGATAGTCTGGTTATCTGTGTTTCTCAAAGACTTGCTGCTAAACTTCAAGGAGTTTAATCACAAATAAAATAAACCCATAGGGATTAATTATTCAATTGTTTATTTTGTGGTTTTTAATTCATAACTTTTTGGTAACCACAAACGCAAGAAAGCCAATCGAAGGCTCGAAAGATGCGGATTTTCAACTAGTTTTTTTATAAAAAAAAGAAGCACAAAGCTCCCTCTTGCGGTTGAGGCTCAGAGCCAGATGAAGTGGACCAAAAAGACCTAAACCTACCCCAATTATGCGGTCTAGGACAGCTTGGTGCTGCCGTTTCGGCGATGGGACGTTTCGGCAATGGTGGTCGCAAATGTTTTATGCGAAACAATGCGTGTTTTTGAACTACTTTGAAGATTAGACTAGAAAGGATGTTTGCTTCATAAGAGTTTTTGTTATCCTGATGGCCAGTGTAGTTTCCCGTCCGTCAGAATTTTGGAAGAACTCTGCGACCGTGACCACGTGTGTAAAGAAATATGGTTTGTGACGTTTATTTTTGCTGGCATGAGGCGTTTGTGAGGTTACACAAAAGTTAAGCCTGGACAGCATGTACTGCTTGCTCTTTCACGTAGGTATCATTTTGATTGCATTCCACAGCTGACCTAAGAATATATCGTACTTTCTTGCCATCGGTTGCCTATCAGTGTACGAATATGCAGTAATGGCACTTCCAAATCCATGGTATGCACCATGAATCGCAATAAATACAGCATAATTGGAAAGATCTGGGACAAGTGCTAGACTGACTCTTGCGCTTACATGCTTCCCAGACGACGGCAGTGCGAA
>JGI24158J21664_10014640_pt1 | contig 10278 bp, 5 predicted proteins | sample Ectturendosymbi3_FD_21664 | JGI IMG/M metagenome (IMG submission 21664) | reverse complement strand
AGAAAAGGCACAATTTGCCCTTTCAGGGCAAACTTTGGCCAGCCATAACTTGGCAGCAGATTGAGCTAGAGAGCTGTTCAAACCCTGTAATGATTAGTGGTGTCGTGTAGTTTAGTATAAAAAAATTTTTTTTAAATTTGGTTGGGGGGGGGTTGGGCCAATGGGATTATGTCAGGGGCATGTTTTTTGGTTAATTATATGACGTCATCATCCGATCCCATGCGCCAATATTTTAGCTCGCAGTATTTTAGGATTCTAGGCGAGAATACGCGTTTTTAGAGCCCTTGATTGAGTTTCTAGCGTTTCTGGTTCAAAAGTCAGGCCAAAAAAACAGCTAATTGGTAAAGGGCTTTTCTCAATACTTTTGGGGGATTTCCCTAAATCATTTTAATGTTTTTGGCCCTAATCCTGGAACCAGGAACGCTAAAAACCCATTAGGACCCTTCAAAGTCCTGAAATGTAACCAAAAAACAGCTAAACTAAAAAAAATTAGTGTCATTTAAATGGCTCCTGCAGGTCTTAAAGGGAGGTCGGGCAAAAATGCTGACATCAGCAAAAAATAACATAAACATCCTATCATCATACAAGAATTTAAAAAAAACTGACATCCTAAACTGAAAAGTTTTTTTTTATAGCAATTTACATACCTTCATAAGACTTTAGAGGGTTTGAACAGCTCTTTAGCTTAATCTGACGGCGAGTTATTGCCTGGAGAGAAATGCCCCTCAGAGTGGCTTTCGAGGGAGCAAAATTTGTTCAATTTTTGGTTTATGAGCCATAATTTTCGCTCCCGATATGCTAGGAAGTCAATCAAGGGCTCTATATACGTGGATTTTGACGTAGTTTTCAACTAAACTTTGAGTCCAAAAAATGGCCCATTGGGACAGCGCCCAGGGCCAGGTGAAGATTGTCAAAAAAAGCAAAAACACCCCTACTTGTGACATTCCCCCCAGAAAACCTCAAACCCAAACCGAAAAACTTTTTTTTTTCGATGTCAAATAGAAGACTTGCTGAATCCGTAGAGGGTTTGAACAGCTCTCTAGCTCTAGCGGCTGGCGATTTATGGCCAAATAAGGGCGCGCCAATATGTTGGCGCGTGCGGTTGTTGAAGGGTTAAGGCTAAAGGACACAACCAGTTTTTATGGAAAATTCAAGGAAAGTCCTTGGTGCTCAAGGACGTCTGGCAACCTACTGTAATCTGACATTTTCAACAAGGCAGTCTGTGACCTCAAATGCAATTTATGTGAAAAGTACTCTCCAGGTGTAGAGAATTGTGCATTTCTTTTTGAAAAAATGCAATGATCATGTATAACGGAGCCTGAGAAGGAGTTGCAAAGTGGCATGAAAATAGCAGCTTAATGTATGATTTTTAGGTAGGATATGTTCATACACCGGCAGCGAACATGTTAACAGGAACTACGTTTATTGCTGGACATCTTCAAAGCACTAAGAAAACATAATTGACAGGGTATTCCAAAGTTACATACAGACGTATCAAAAGAGCATTGAAGTTAACAACAACCAATTACTTTTCAAAAGGAGAACAAATAGTTAGACATTTTTGTCATTTTATTTTGAAAACTTAGGTCAACCATTGCTTACTTTTATATTATTAGAAAAATCTATGGAGGGTCATTCTTTGCCAAACAACACAAAAAATGTGAAAATGTTACCACTAATCACAAATTTTCATGAAATTTTCTCAGCTTATAATGCAAATCATTCTGAGCAAAATGACACTAATCGAGTAAAATCAGGCCAGTGGTTCCAAAGATGTAAGAGTTCAAAAATTGGCTGTTTTTATGATCAGTCATGCATGAAATTTTTTTAAAACCTTATTATTTATCTTCAAATTTTAATAAAATATTTATTTTTATTGTAAGGAACTTCAAATTTTGAGAGGTAGTCAAGGTCTTTTTCTCATAAAAAACAACATGTATATATTTCTTCAAAAAATCTGTTGTTCAAGTACCACATAAATTCTACTCATAACCAAAACCACAAACATGTTTCATCATCAATGGAAAGAGGACTTTTGGAGCTTTCAAATTATACCTTAATTACAAAAAATTGATGGATAGCCTTGTTTGGAATAAAGCCCCAAAGTTAGGTCACGATTGAGTGATCTTAAAAAGTTATGCTTACAATTTGGCATCTCAAATCATTCACCCACAACCTCAGTTAGCGTAAGCTGGAAATTATGAAAAAAAGAGGCTTGACCATCTCTCAACCAAATGTTATGTTTCTAACTATAAAAATCAATATTTGACTAAAGTTTGAAGATAAATGTTAAGGTTTTAAACAAATTTTGTGCATGACTGACAACAAAAACAGCTGGTTTTCAGACCCTTATATTTTCAGAACCACTGACCTGATTTTGCTCAAAATGAGTATCATTTAGCTCAAAATCATCTGTTCTATAAGCTAAGAAAGCTTCATCAAAATATTTGACTAGTGGTGGCATGGCTATTTGATTTGACAAAGAATGACCTTGGAGTTAATGAAAACATGCTCACAGCTGAAAAATCATTGATGATTAAAGGTCAATTTTTGTATCTCTGAAGTGTAAAACTTATATGATGATAACTTGCACAATTGAAAACCTGCAACCCTTAAATCAAACTGAGTTTCAGACATACAAGCTTCAGAACTCACCAAAATCACTATGACCAATTGTGGTACATTGGCCATCAGACCAAACTCTTAGTTGCATTTGTTACAAATGACTTGTGTGTGATTAATGGTTATGGTCCGGATTCTGTAATGCAACCTACTCTGCAATAATTATCTTGTGTTGATGTGGTGCAGTACAAACAAGAGGAAATTGTATGTGACAGCAATAGATTAAGGCAGAGGTGCACAACCTGCAGCCACATGCGACTGGCAATAAAAAGTTATGCAGACATGCACATGTAATTTAAAATGCAAGTTATGCCAACTATGCATTGATCAATAAAACATCTTCCCATAATATATGAGGATACTCCATAGAATGACAGCCGAATAGAAATGTGAAAAAAGCTCAATGTGTGGAAGCACAATAGAAACAATGTAAGGAACCAAAACATATTGAATTCACTGACGACCATACCATAGGCTAATTTGTTTGACATTTTTACAGAGCAAAGCCTCAAAAGTTTTAAGCAAAGTGGAATGCTGTAGCATCGTCATAGGCTATGTGATGATGAAGATTATTAACCAATGAGTAAAGTAACATTGTACAAGGGGACAACAAAACTTACAGAAAGCATGAACATTTGAGAGGCAATAGTTATGCATTGAAACAAAGGCAAGTGGCGGTCAGTAATACTGGTCAGTGCACTGGGAACAACCAAAATCAGATCAAACTTGCACACAGGCCAATATGCTAGCAGCATGACATCTGACCCCAGCCAGAAATAGGTGATGGTAAAACCACTGTTGCTCTCTGTAGTCACCAGACATATCAACAAGTTATTTTGCATGATCACTCAAAAAGAGGGCAGTGCACTTGCCACACACACCAGTGGTTTCAATTTGCTACTGGTTGAACACAGTATTTGTTGAGGAGGTCATCGTATTTTTCACGTTTTGCAGCCTTAGCCTCTGTTGCTGCGATGCCTGCTTGTCTGGCACAATCTTTGTAGTGCCACTAAGCCAAAGGCGTCCACAACTGTTGTCCCATACTAGGCTTAAGACCTTTGTACCAGGGACCCAAAGTTGGCTAATTCATTAAAATAAATGTAATTCACCTTGCAGTTGCAAAAAGGTAGTGCACCATCAGATTAAGGCCTACTTAGCAATATAGCCTTATGGATGACTTGAACATTATCACAAGGATACACTTTTTATGTAACTGTATAGTTAAAATGAAGACAGTATCTATTTTGCCATCAGACACAAAAGCACTGCTGGAGCTATTTTGCCATTAGGTGAACCCAATTGGTTGAGTCATGTGACAAGGATGATACGCTTGGATTAGCGTATGATCTTTGTAACTTGACCTAAGACCCGAAACCTAAACCCTAAAGCTACGCCCTTACGCTAAACCCCAAAGCTAAACCCTAAAGCAGGGGTGTCAAACTTGTTTCAGTTCAGGGGCCACGTCAGGCAAGTTTAATCTCAAGTGGGCCGGACCAATGTAATCACTGTCCATCCTGGTCATACAACTTCCAACTGTTTTCAAAACTTTAATGCAAAAAGTTCAAGCAAATCTGAAAATGATTATTAGCACATAAAGTTTTCAATTTCCTCACATAAATAAAAAAACGCCTTATGACTGAGAAGGCTGTCAAACTGATGATGATCAAGACCCGTGGTTCGGATGAAATTAACTGTCCGGACAACAACTTGCATGATGTGATCCATTTTTGACGACTTGCAACATAATGTCTCCTGGTGCGAAATGCACTGAAATGTGCAAAATTCACGTCCTCCACATACAACCTATACTTTTTCTTTAAATTTTGTCGCAACACCTGTCTTTTTCCCGATGATTGATGGCGCGCTATCTGTAGTAATACTGACAGCAAGGGACCTGTCTACTCTGACCCTGTTCAGCACCCCAACGAGAGATGAAAATACCACTGGCTGTTGTGGTATCCGCCATAGGCACCAACCCCAGGAATTCCACAGTGACAAAGTCTCATCAATACCACGAATAAATATGGCTAGTTATGCAACGTCCGAAATGTCCATGCTTTCATCGAGCACAACTGAAAACGTAACAAACAACTTGACTTTGTTCTTCAGTTGGCTGTCTAAATTCGCAAAAATGTTCGAAACCGTCTCTGCCACAATGTTTCTCGTCAGGCTAAAAATTAGCAAAAACTTGTAGCTTCTCAGAACACACGATTTCTGCAAACTTTAGGATGCAGGTCTTCACGATCTCACCCTCGCAGTATGGCTTTGATGCTAACGCTATATCGTCAGCAGTGAGATAGCTAGCCTTCACAGCTGTTGCATTTGTATCTCGGCTACTGGTACAAACGGATTGCTGTTTTTTTCAAGCCTGCTATCAATTCCTTAACCTTCTCTCTCCTCGGTTGCCCTTGCAAGCCACGGTATCTTTCGACATGATGAGTCGCATAGTGGCGTCGATTGTTATATTTCTTCTGAAATCTGTTGTGGACATACCAAACATACACAGGTATCCCATTCACCTCTGTAAAAAAATAGGAAATGGACCAACTGTCTTGCAAAACTCTGCATTCTGTATCAACTTTTCTCTGTTTCGATAAAGACATTTTTGGAAGCGAGGCTGCCACAGAATAGAGAATAAAGGCTAAACTGAGCAATTTAAGGAAAACAAAAACCCAAGTCCGAGCATGGAATAGTTCTACAACTAAAAATCGGTCCTAATTATGCCACAATACAATTTCCTTTCTCTTATTTTTACAAAAAACTACGAAGATGTCCTCCCCGTTTTCACTCCAGGTTGACAAATTTGAAGCATGAAGTTGCTTGACTGGGTGGTTTTAGTTAACATTTCTGTGCATTTTTTAACACTCGAACTCCGGCGATGTCGACATTTTCAAAAATTCAATGCACTATTTTCTGCAGTTACTTCTTTTCACCGATTCTCAAATTTTACCCTGTTAAACATATTCCTGTGCAGTTTACTTTACGGTCAATAATTGGAATAGAAGTTTTATGTAGCAAATTTTAGTTGGAGTTGTACCGAGAACTCCGACGGTTTTGAAATCAACATCACTAGAGCTTAAGGTATATTTTTTCCCGGAGTTCTAATGTTAAACTTTACCAATAGTAGATGTACTTTTGCATGTTCATACATACCTGTTTGGAAATTCAAACCGGTGTGAACATGAAAAAGGAAATATGCAGAAAACGAGAAAATTTCACGTTAGAAAAACAGAGGAAAACAATGAAATGTAAGAAATAGCGTTAAGGTTTCAAGTAATTGAAATCTATTCACCAGTTATCTAAGTGTAATTGGATAACTTCTCAAGCAAACAAAGAAGTTTTTACTTTACAAAATGATCCAGCGGGCCGGATTCAACCTCACAACGGGCCGGTTTTGGCCCGCGGGCCGTATATTTTATCCCTGCCCTAAAGCTAAACCCCAAACCTTAAGGGGATGTTTAAACGACTGTATTCCATTTTCCATTTCATGGGAACAAACAAAACATACATCTTGTATCCCCTTTTGTGCCAGATATAAAACTGAGTTGGAGGCATTTTCGCCACTCTCAACATGGTCCAGTGAGAGGTCACTAAAGCTGTTATGCAAAGGGTTGTTAGTTCAAGTCATATCATGGTTGTATTGGACTTTTCAATTGTGCACAAGATACTTTTAATGCTCTCTCACAAGATTAAATGTTAAAATTTTTTAGACCGGTTGTGACGTACAGTACATTTGCAAATGCAAACATGGCTTTACATTAAGAATTTTTTATTAGGGTTAGGGTTTTCTGTTAGTGTTTAAGATTAGGGTTTAGATACAGGCCTGAGGATTAAAAAAAATTAGTTTAGCCACTATAATCCTTTGGTCTTAGAGCAACTGATATGAAAAGAAGTGGTCACATATTAAAATGATATTTTTCAGAGGTCATCAGTTTCCTTTGATGTGTTTTTTTAGTCTTTTCAAAGCAAAAACTGGATATGGTCATGGTCATTTAGACACTGCTAAACCCTAAACCTAAACCCAAATCTAAGCCCTAAATGCCAAACCTAAAGGCTAAAAACTAAGCCTAAACCCCAAACCTAAACAAAAAAGCTAAACCCGAAACTTTTTACCCGAAAGTGCTCTCATCCAAGGTGTCATCTCTACTAGCAAAGCCAAAGCAAATGGTGAGAGCCGAACCAATGACCACTTGCACAGCAGACATAGACACTAACCACACGACTACATTCACCGTGATGCTAATGTGATGTCATGAGCTCAACTTTATATGTGGAAAAAGCTGGTAACAGTTCGAAGGGCAAAATAGTCCCAGCAGAGATTTTGCCATTGNTGGTTAAATANACACTAAATAATGTGCAGAAACTTCAGTTTGTTACTATACATATCATATGATCATAATGATGTTCAGCCTGCCTAGGTCCCATCTCACAAGATTAAAAAGCAATGATTTAAACTGCCACAAGGCGAGCATAAAAAACAGTATTCTACAATGCCAATGCCATGGCGCTTTTGTCTCATTGCCTTCAGAATGAACTCAACAAAACCACAATAAAACATTCAAGCTATACTCAATATTGTGTTTGCCCAAATCAACAACAGGCCTATTTCAAAGGCAGTGTCTATTTTGCCGTCAGGATGGCAGCAGCAAAAGGCTTGGTAGAAAGAAGTAAATGTAACTAAAAGATAAACTTATAACCTAACCTTAACCATAGCCCTAACCCTAATACTAAGCTAACACTAACCCAACCCTGACCTAACACTAACTAAGCTAACGCTAACCTAACCCTAATTGCAACCTAACCCTAACGTAACCCGAACCTAATGCTAAGCTAACCTAAACCTAATGCTATGGTAACACTAACCTAACCCTAACGTAACAGTGACTAAGCTAACCCTAATCCTAACTTTACCCTAATAATAATCTTATCCTAACAACACTAACCCCAAAACATAACACCTGTGCGGAGCCTGAAAAAAAGCAAAGAAAAAAAACGAAAGTCGGCAAGGTNAGAGTCGAACAGAAAANCACAGGCTTAGCAGCCATAACACTCAACCGTTACACCAGAAGCAGGATGGCGTTTTCTTGACAAAGTGACCTTTTTCTTGGTATTGCGTCATGCCACGAGACCGAATCTTCGACTGGTGGCACAACAGCTCCAGCCAATCTGTTGCCGCCAGTAAAATAGACACTACCTAGCCTATTTGAAATGTTGATTTGGGCAAGCAAGCTATTCCAAATGAAAGTAAGCTGAATGAACGGACTGTACAGCAAAAGCCTTAGATTCAAATAGAATCAGTCTGTTTCAACAAAATCTGAGGACTGACTGACGATACGTAGTGCTACATCAAATCAATTTCCTATAATAAAAAAAATGCTTAGTTATAGATTCCTTGCTTATCCCACCACGGTTGCCAGATATCTCTTGAGAAAAAAAGCCAAAGCATGTCTGAAAAAAGCCAAACCTGGTGAAGAAGAGCCAAATTGTTAAATAAACATGAAATATAAAATTCTTCATTAGTTGTAGGACATTTCAGAATATTGTTGCAGCAGTACCTCTAGTCTATACTAATACTCTATAGTAACAGGAACAATCTCCATCTACCACATTTTCTACAGTGTTTCCACTCGAACCTTTAGCATTATGGGTTGCCAGATATGCTACAACTTCATTCGTTTATGGGTTGTCAGATAACTTTTGATAAAATACATCAATCACTGCCTAACTCTAAAAAAGCCTAATAACACTTTTCAGTAAGATATTTAAAAATCCAAAACACCGGTCAGATAGTATGTGCAAACTGTCTCCAAAAAATTCAGATATTGAAAAGAAAAAGCCAAAAAGCCAAACAATTATATCTGACGCCAACTGCCTCTAAAAAAAGTCAAATTTGTAAAATTTGGCGTCAGAAAAGCCAATCTGGCAACCCAGCATCGCACATGTGTAAAGCAGCTACTCGACCTAAAAACATGCGGAAGCGGGAAATCCCCTAAAAAACAACAATAGTTATTTCAAGACCATTGTCCAGGTCGACAAGACCACAGGTACCCTACTTAGTATTTACGACAATTTTGTACATGATTCCTTCTCAAACGCTTCTTTATAATAACTTTGAAATTGATTCCTTATCAAAGGTTTAATCTCGCCAAACAATGAATCAAACCACAAAAACAGTTTTGCCCAATATAGTGGTAAAATGACAACGGTGTGAGGAATGAAACGCCGAAAAGAAAAGTTGTCTTTCGTTGGCACATGTTTGGTAGAATAGTGCTGTGAAAGAATGGTTGGTCAAAACGTTTCTTTTTATTATTCAGTTTATCCGTTTCGCTCAGACACATACTCCACATCATAGCAGTTAGCAAGAAAACACAAGGACACGGAAATGTTGAGTTCGTCTTGGCTCCTCAATATGAAACGCTTTGTGACTCTTAAATACAAACAAAGAAATACTCCAAAAGCAAGTTCATAAAGCAACTTGGAAGCTCGCCAATAACCTCATTAAATAACAAAGGCAAAAAGAAAGAATTAGAATGCATATACGTTCTGAACTCAAGAAGAACGAAAACGGACACTGGATTTACAAACACTTTGAGTACAAGGATGTTCTGTTGTGTATTTATTCGAATTATTGTGTACTCATACTCCACACGTAATCGCAAGTCACACCTAGGAGGAGAGTAAGCCAAAATAGTGTAGAAACCATTTACACCAACACCCGACTTAAAACAATAAGTAACATTCTCGATTTAGACAGATAAAAACTAGCACACAATATTCCCACGGGTAAAACGCGGTAATTACGTGCCGCCGGAAAAACGCCCTCGAATTCCGGCGAACAGCTAGACGCGAATACGAGGTCCCTATTACGGACGCCGACGAAACGTAACTTCGTATGACGTCCGATTTTCGACCAATGAAAATGTGCGAGAAAATTTATATATACCTGTGTCATTGCCAATTTCAGTCAGTTGAGCAAGTGGGTAGCCCAGCTCAAAACCTAAACCAGTAGTAGGTATCCCAACTGATGTCGGCAGAACACCCAGCAGTGGGCATTCCAAGCTGGCTTAGTCCAAGTGGGCATACCAATGGACTACATCACCTAAAAGAGATTTACGGTTTAGTGGCTATGATGTCGCTGACAGTTTGGGCTTCTCTCTCCTCCATGAAAGAATAAAACCTGCGCTAACTCCTGTTACTTGTAATAAATCTCTGTCTATATCAATACACCATGTTATAGTCAACCCTTGTTGTTTGTACTAAAAGATAAATGTGGCAGTGCTCAACGTTGGATTAATAAAACCATGAGTGAATGCACATTTTTTCTCATAACAAAACTGAGCGTGATGTCGAACGAAACTGGTGGGTCTAAGTTTCTTAATTGTTAACTTGGACGTGACATGGACGCTTCCTATTAACCAGTGCTATCGCGGAGTTGTCCTAAACGTGTGCTGTTCTTCTTCTTTAGAAGGAAACTGCCACATTGGTGCCACCAGTGAGGTAGTGCCTAAACAAAAGGGGTACTACCTCAGTTCGTCTTTTTTACAAAAAACTTTAAGCGGTTCTAATTAACATTGGAGCATACAACTGGGATAGACTTAACAGTTTCATCAACACTAAAAAAGCCTTCAAAAAACTATACATGTTTTATTTCGAGAC
>JGI24158J21664_10014639_pt1 | contig 10278 bp, 4 predicted proteins | sample Ectturendosymbi3_FD_21664 | JGI IMG/M metagenome (IMG submission 21664) | reverse complement strand
ACCGCGCTGATCCCGTCCGAGGGGGGTACAGCTTGTACCCACATGCTGACAGCCCGGGTGTTGACAGCTGCAGGTCCGCCGCCTACCAAAGTTCCTAACGGAGCTTGAAAACCACATAAACCACTACTCTCGGAACGGTGTTTTTCACTCACATTAAAGCGGCGTGGAGTAAGTTTTTAAGTTTACAAATAACAACAACATTTCTATTGGAATATCGGGTCTATGCGATTAATAGGACAATTTTTTTTCACGTATTAATGGTTTTGGTTTGAGATTCTGGAATTTTATGCGAAAATGCGGACACAATCGCTACTTTGATTGGGTAACGGCTCGAAAAAGTTTGCGAACCACTGGTTTAACTGATACACAATTAGTCGGAGTTACCTTTATTCACTCTGCAAAGAAGTGTGCAGTTTTAAAGTTATGCAGAGTGCATAAAACAAACAAAAATTTTGCAAAAGTTCACATAAGTCCAAAACAAGCAACTGAAACACATTAAGAATGCGGACTAGAGTGGGAACATGCATGTCTGTGAGTACCGGTACATCTTGCGCAATGTCGTTTAAAAGAAAGCGTTTTCCATCCAATGCTGCAAACTAATGTTGCACCAATAATTGGCCAAAAATTGTCAAATACTCAATGGTCTATAATTTTGGGTGCAGGACTCTATACAACCTGCCGTGGCGAGCGAGTGTTAGTAGTCATCAGGTTCAATCCAACATTCTTACCTTTGAGGCCTTATTGTGAAAAAATATGTACCACTTTCTTTTGCGATTCAGAAAGTCTAACAACGTATGGTTGCCCGCTTTGATGCAGTCATGTTGTTTATATTCGTCCTTATTCTTTGAACACTACAACCGCATTTTACTTTGTGACTGAGTGCTCGGACATTACAGTGTTTTTTGAGGGTGTGTGCATGCCACAGCACTTTCGTAATTTACTGGCCCTTGACCAGGATTGGGCTCAGTGTCCTACTCTGGATGTAGTGTTGTAACAAGTGTTACGGGTTAGCGAACAATAGTGTTAAGAAAATGTCTGTAACCCTGTTGTTCTACCTCCAAACTCGCTATTAGTCATTCTGTTTTGCCTGTTTTTATCAATCTGCGTTGTGCAGACCGGGTATGTTTGATGTAGTCTATGGACCTAATGTCTATCAAAAAAACTTAAAATAAAAAAAAATTAAATAAATTTACCAACAAATACATTTGTTTCGACTACTTATTTAAAGTCAGGGAGGCGTGAACCAAATGAAAATTGCTTAAAATGGGCGTAGTGGAGAAAAGTTAAGAACCACTGTGTTAAATCTATCGTAAGTCACAATGAATGCATGAATTCAAATAACAAATTAATAAATCATATTACAAGTCAAGTTCAAAACCCCATGCAGATTTTCTTGCCTAGTTTGCTTAAGGAGATACCATATGATATTCAAAAAGTGATTGCCATTTTCGACTTATGTTTACGCTGAAATATACCAAAGCCATCGATTCTGCTAAAATTGGTTGCAAATTCGAAATGTACAGTGTGAAAATGCTGATATAGTTTGGTTACAACAAATTTCTGGCTGCAGGCTGTGTCTGTGGGAAATTTGATCGTTCTTTCAGTTGCCGACAGCAGGTTTTTTTTAAGGAAAATCTTAGGTACCCGGTATGGATCTGTAGGGACCCGATTTCTCTGATTCTAGGGACCCGATTTTCTCTGATTTTGGGACCTGATGATAATTTTCTCTGATTCTAGGGACCCGATTTGAAATTCTAGCGACCCGAATCGGGTCCCTAAAACGCCTTTAAAAAACCTGCGATAGGCAAATACTCAAAAGTCAGGCTCATGTGGCCATCCTATTTTCTTCTTTGATTGCACTTGCTGTAATAGTGTTCATGTTTCTGGCAAAGAGGTGAGTGATAGAAAAAGCGCTAAAACAAAAAACAATGCGTGTTGATGATTGACAAAGAAAAAATATTACTTAAATTTGTTGATTTTCGGTTTTTTGAATTTTTGTTGAAAGATGAACCAATCATACAAATGTATTAATTGGGCATTAATATTCAAAATATTATCTCATGTACTTTTCGCTTTTCCTTCCAGTGGTGGAAATATACGGGACTAATTTGAATGTCCACAATAAAAACTTTGCTAACCTTTTTAATCACTTTTGGTTATTTTCCTCCACTGATCTGGTTGTACAGTACTAGGAAATGAATTGCCGTGCTAGGTAAACCTCTGTAGCTTCCACTAGATCAGAACCTTTTTCTACCACGCCCCATTTAAGTAACTATCCTTTATGCCAAGGCCCCCTGTCGGTAGACAAAGTCGTATAAGCAAATGTATTTATCGGATAATTTATTGATCAAACTTTCCATGTTGCACAGCGCATAAGGGCTCGCGCCACCCCTTGAAATTTAATCACGCCCCCCTGAGGAGGCGCGCTCCCCGGTTAAGAACCACTGCACTAGACAGTCCCGTCGCCACGGGGGGAATATGAAACACTATGAATTAGTGGAATTTTTGTCAAATTATGAATGTTAAGCCCACCTTGCACAAACGTAAAGCCCCCCTATTGACAACTTTCTGGCGACGGTTCTGGCACTAGATCGCCTTTTGTTCAACATATCGGCACGCAATGGTTGTAGTTAAGATCATGAACAAACATTTTTGACTGCATGAACAACAGTTTTAGTGAAAGCAAATAATTGCGCCCATGGTCTTCAAACAACGAAACTGCGCCAAGGGAGTTTTTCCCATAGCGGCATTGCTTCAATTATACTCAGGTTTTATCAGTGAAAAAAACGTGCAATTTATTGAATACTCCCCTTACCTTTAATTATTAGAACCAGGGTTTTTCAAGGAAAATGTTAGACACCCAGTATGGACCTGTAGGGACCCGATTTCTCTGATTCTAGGGACCCGAATCGGGTCCCTAAAACGCCTTAAAAAACCCTGATTAGAACGTTTTCCGTTTACGGTGACTGTAATTCCAATTTTGGAAATGCTTAGTATGGCTCCTCAACAAATGTTGGTACTTGTAGTTAAAATAATTCAAATAAACTAAGAGCAGTTTCTGTTTGTTTTAGGCGTGCAGTTGGAAAGTACTGTAACAAACTGACTATTCAAATATACAGTTGATAGTTTTTGGATGACGCCAAAAAAGCAGTTTTTCGGTAGGACAAAAGAGCCCACCCACAATGGGAACTGGAAACACTTTCTATTTTTCCATGTTGCGGCCAAACAAGCCTTCTACTCTAAATATGCAGTTTGACTTAACATAAATATAATTACATATTCTAGCCCATCTCCTCAATGCAATGAATTATGCTAAATGAATACTGCAAACGCCATGCAGCTTACCGCATGAAAATCAATAAATTTTGTGAAATTACTGTAGATACAAAGTGTTAAATGACAACCACTTCGTGAAAAATACAGACGTTTGTCAAATTGATGAAGATCAGCACCTGGAATAAAAGCGAAGCATAGGCCTGTAAACGGAAGTCGTTATGATTTTCTTGTGATTTCTACAAGCTATGATAACACTTTGCTGCCTTTTGTTTTCATCAAAAACTTGTCAATGGCTATGCAGCATCGTAAATTCAAGCAGCATAGCATCTTAACTGTTTTTAAATAACTGTTTAAAAAAATCATTTTTACTGTCTTAGTGGGCACTGATCAAATATCTAATGTTCGTTTCGGCGTTGAAATATACGAACGTAGGGAGTGCCTAGAAAAACGTTTTGAGGAGTTCTGCTTTGTGTTTCTTATAACGCTCAACATGATTTCTCATGCATAAAAGCATGAAAGGTTGCAACTTGTTATATAAAACGATACTTGCAAGGGTCTGGTTGGCTTGAGCCAGGGGTCACCAACCTTTTTGGAACAGAGAGCTACTTCTTGGTACAGATTTATGCGAGAGGCTACCAGTTTGATACCCACACTTCTGAAATAAACATTTGTTCAATTTGTCTTCAATTATGTTATCATTAATAAAAATTAAAGATATTTGTCAATGTGAAGACGCTGATCATGTTTATGTTATTTTCAGAACAAGCCCGTGGGTGACCCACATGGCCCGAACGGGCGACCTGGTGCCCGCGTACACCATGTTGGTGATCCCTGGCTCACACTGTCAGTGTTGCACCAACGACAGCTTAAAATTACTACACAACACTCTGGCATATATTTGAACAGTTTTTATTTGACAGCAACGCACGCATCACCCGCAATCCTCCAATTCATCACACTCACAAACAAGTGTGCTAAGGTCAATAACATTCGCGTAACACTGCATACTGATTCAGGCGAATCAGCACGGTGACGATGTTAGTCAGACATTTCAGAGATATTCACCTCGGCTGTCCTCTTAAAAAAATTGCGACTTTTCTTACATTTTGTCATCCTTATTGAAAGAAGCTACTTTTCTCAAATTGCAGTACTTGATGAGAAAAAAACTAGTACTTGTTAGTGATCCATTTGCAACTGCAGACCTTTTTATAATTCAGAATGTCTCTACTCTAGATTGTATTCAAACTTTTATTTATTTAATGACCATGTCATGATCAGCGACAAATCCCGCTCTAACTTGTTCGTTCTTCCTCTGATTTCTTTGTTCTCTTGAATAAGCCCTAGCTAGTACGCATTGACAAACCGTTTGTTTGTTGCAAACTGACAAAAAGCTTATTTTACTTGCTTTTGCTAATAAAAAACATTGAAGAAAATTTGCACCTGAGCTTATCCCAAAGTTTTTTGGTTAGTTTAGTGATGATAAGTTAGCATTCTGATGTAGAGGTTGAAAATTTCTTCGAAGCTTAAATTTAAGCAAAAGCATATAATCGTATGCATGATGCAAATGCTTTTGCGAAATCAAAATCTAGTCGAAGCTGTGTCAACGTCATTCTCATCCAATGCACCATCAAGTCCACGCTTGTCAAACTCAGGTAGGAAAGGCATGTATTTGGACAACCTGAAAGAACAAAGCACAATTTTTGTGCAACCTGAAATTATAAGATCCATTTTTCCTGTGCGAAGCAAAAGTGCGATTCAAGTAAACTTTACGTACCAAGTGAAAAAACAAGTGTAAGCATAACATTTACCAGAATTTTAGCAACGCCTTCGGTATTGCTTCATACTGGATTCTACTAAACCACAACAGAATTCAACCTGGATTCTAAACATGCCTTACCTAGAAAAAATACTTCAGGTTAAACTATGTTGTACTCCAAAAAATATTCTGGCAGAGCATTGTCCCTATCACATGCAGTAAACAAATTTTAAATTTAAATTAAAAGCCCAAAATGATCACTTAAAAATAGTGCATACCTCAGTAACGTTTTTACCTTATGTTGATTCCAACTCCTGCAAAAATTCTCTCCGCATTTGCTTTAATCTTGAATTGATTTCACGCTATATGTGCAAAAAGATAAATCTGAAGTTACAACAGCTTAGCTTCCTTAACACCAACCTGCAGCAGTTTGTTGGAAATGGAAGGTCGTAGCATTTAGCGACTTTCTTCATCAGCTCTTTGTCGTCCTGCACTTGGAGACCGTTGTGAGTTTTTCGCCATGTTACAATTCCCCTCTCTGCTTCCGTGCCTTTTGACATTTACAAAGTATAAGGTGAACGAAGCTGGTCTAGGCATGACTTGGATGGTCAACTTCAGCCGTTTATGTGAAACACCACATCGCATAGTGACTTACAAAATCTACATAGTGTTCGTTATGCTTGTATCTGGAAAGATGCAACAACTAGAAATGAGCAACATCCAGCAAAGCAGTCAAATTGCAGTAGTCATTAAATCGGAAGAATTAAAACCACAATCGAAGACTTGAAGGTGTGACACAGACTAACGTTAATCCAGCATAGCCACCCAAAAAATACAAATCACCTTCCAAATTTTTTCAAGTCTATTACTTTATTTAATGTTTTTGAACTCAGTTCGTTAGTTTCACATTTACTATGAAATTTCTAACAAAGCTGAGGAACAATGTTTACCTGGAATGGTATTGTCAAAAAAAAAAGCTAAGAGGCCTCCAATCAACATCGACGTTTGCAACAAAACTGTGAGAATTTGATCAAGTTCAATTGATCCTGTTTTAATCACTCCAGCATTCGCTTTCATCCATTGAGGGACAGTCAGACCCATAAACAGTGAGAATCCAATAATGAAGAGGTTTCTGCCAAGGAAATGTATTTTCCACAGTGTTTTTGGTAAAAATTACAGATATTTTTTCAACAAAGCTACAAGAAAATGAAAACGTTTTTCATTCGCCAGTATAAGATCTTGTTTTTAGTTCAGGCAGATGTTGTTTTTAAACCAAAGATGGCTAAAGTGAATCGTTGTTTTTCTGGTGGTTTAACGATCAATAATTGATGTATTATGATTCAGTGGTTATAACCTCTGCTTTCTGTACTATAGCCCTTTGCCAATGACATGCAAACCATTTTAGGAATCCAGCTCTTTTTTAGTCAGGGCAATTCGAAAGATTAGTGTTCGTTTAGAATCGGTGATAAGTAAGTCAGTGCATAAATCGTTTACAAATTTGTTTTGGGGGGAAAGCTCAAAGCTCAGGGGAAAGCTCAATTTGCCATAATTTCACCCGCGACTTTTATAATTTCAGAAAAACGCACATCCTTGTTACAATTTAACTTTGAAGTATAGAACTCAATTTCATACAAAACTCAGCAGCACTCATCATAACTTTTCAATGCGTCTAATGCTTTTCCACCTTTCGAAAACAGGAACATTTTTTCAAAGGCTTTAAAATCCAACTTCAGGGAGCGACTGGTGTAAAATAGACAACACAACTTGCCGCATGGTAGTGCAGACTTTGTAACCATAGAAAAACTTTTTAAAACATTTATATGGGCAAGTCAGTTTGTCTAAATATGTGGTGCTTCATATTGAGAACAACATCGCTGAAACAAAAAGTGTAAAGTAAAAAAGAACTCAATGGAAACGCACGAAGGTTTTAACTGTGTATGAAGTTTTGTGTCTATTTTACTTTTTAATACGTACAGACAGAAATAGAATTGTCAAAAAGAGACATGGGAAAGCTATGCAACTAAAGCTCATTAACCTGGCCCGTTAAACTCGCACAAATTACATTAATAAGCCCAATTCATTTTTCCTATTACTTGCAATGTCCACGTCCCTTCGATACAGGATTAACTACAGCAGAATTAACCATTCTCGAGTGCAGTTTGTTAATCCCAGCCACGTTTTCACTTTCCCAAAGGCGCTTTAATACCGTGTGTTTTTGCAGTAACGGTCTTTAGGGAATCAAGTGCAAAAAGGATATTGTAGATATTGTTGCATAATGACAAAGATGAACAGGAGCTTCCGTTAGATTTATTTGCAGCACTTTCAAAAACTTCGCAAAACATTTGAAATGTAAGCCATTATGTGGAGATGATGGTTCTCCGAGATCACTTGAAAGAATGTAGAGCTTCTAATAAGATTCACGATGAATCAAAATGGGAAAAATTCTGATCAGAATTATTTTCCTTCATTTATTGTTTTGCCGGTAATCTCTGTGTAACTCTTTGCTGCAGCTCAACCATAGCGTGAATCCAGTGGTAAAACTTTGTTCACACGGGAAAGTATCCTTAGTTCATTACATGCGCGAAAGAACCAGATGCAGATTATCCGGACTTATTCTGTCACTCTTGCGTCCGCTTGTTAAGTTTGGACAAATCGTTTCAATGACTGTGGGAGTTCAAAGAGAAAATTAGTGCATTTATGGAGTCACTGGGAAATTTCGATGCATTTTCCTGAACTGAGCAATAAGAACGGTTTCGTCACATTGCGTTTGCTGAAGACAAATATTAACAATATAAGCTGAAAGTGTCATGAGACTGCAAGGGGCGATCAATTTGTGCACGTCATGAACAAAAATGTTTATGCCCTTCAAAGACAAACTGGCTTTACGGTTCATGAAAATTTAAACAAGTCATTCACTCACAATTGAGCACTAGCTGCACTGAAGAAGCCAGTCGAAACGTAAAGAAATATAACCAGTCACAAAGCGATTACAACAGAGAACTCCGCCGGCAGTTTTCTGATTTAAACAATATGACATGTCACTGCAGCTGGTTGCCTATCTGCTGCGTCAATACTAGAAAAGAATCACAAAAGCTGCAAGTGGAACTGACTGATCATCACTCTAACCCTGTCATAAAAATGTTCGCTTTTCTCAAGGTGAATGTTTTTTGGACTTAAGTTAAGGAAATTGCAACTCAAAACCTCTGGAGGATGTTACAAAAGATACTGGCGTTGCCTGTCTTGACCTGTGAGTGTGTGCGTGCGAGTGTGTGTGTATGCGTGAGCAGCCTCTCAGCGCGTGAACATCAACAAAGCTTGACACAAATCACGGTTAACTGACAATCATCTCAGATGATATCTCTGCCGAGAATTGCTACAACGCAATTAACTCCAGGTTTTCATGTACTGGCTAGAGAGGAAGACCATCAGCACTGTTCACACTAAAAATAAAAGTGACTGTCTTTGCTTTGTTGCAAAACAAATCTTCAAATAATCATTACACCATCATGCTTTGCGGTCCGAGAGTAAGGAGTTTGCTCACCTCTGGACTAAGACCAAGTGGTTTTCAAATGGCATCAAATTTCAGTTAAATTACAGTATTTAGTCATAAATGGCATATTGAGAAAAACCGTTAGTTACGCTGTTAACATATCTTGAAATTGTTCATTTGATTAAACAAACGTAGCTTGGTATGTTCTTCTACATTTATTTTGGGCAAACACCACATTTACCGACTTAAAATTTCCTAAAACATGTTCACAAATATTCATGAATCACTTTAGATTGCAAAATGCTATTCCCTTTGAAAGTCTGACAAGCATACAGCATATCATCTTAAATCCCAGATATTCATCCCAATCAGCTAAACTACAACTTCCACACAACCTTTTGTGAAAATAAAATCATGTCTAAACTATTTTTGACTGTTGCAGTGCGGTACTTTAAAAAACTTGTTTCACATATTTTCTCCAACACATTTCCTTAAAACATGCAGTCGAAGGTAACTGCACTTTTCCTATAACTCTGGTTTACCTGGGCGAGTTCAAATCCACATATTGCAAGTTGCTGATTCCCACAGCGGCAATCATTCCAAACATGACGCAAAACAACCCTCCGATCACAGGATCGGGAATGGCCACGAAGATGCTTCCAAACTTGCTCAACATCCCAAGTAGAATAAACAAGAAACCAGCAACTTGCAAAACCTGAAACAGAATACAGTGGTTATGCATGCATGTGTTTAGTAGTAAAGTAGAATACCAAAGTAAATTGCACATTCTCTGCTTTGCAGTGAACAACAGCTTTCAGATTCAAAGGCATTTAAACAATTCTCAATGCTGTTTGAACTGATTAAACTCTGCTAACGAGTGTTTTTAGGCAGACTTAGCATTGTTAGCAATATCTATTCCACAGCCAGTAGTATTCATTTTGTGTGCTATATGTTACAAACTGACTTCTTCCTGCAAAAGTAATCTCCAAGTGTTGCAATTTGATTAACAGTCGTCAATGCGTATAACAACTCTGGTACTGTTAACGAATGGTTTGTTACATTTTCGATTCCTTGAATCCGACGTTCTCGCAAGTTTTTATTCCCAACACCAAAAATATTTTTCTTCACTGCGGTAAGAGAACACAAAAACCCCGTCTTGTTTTGTACACTTGTATTTTTGCAAATGGAGTAGGCGGTTTGCCTTGTTTCATAAAGTCAAGTGAACGAAAAAATTCGTTGACAATTCACTGCAATTTTTGTGACTTGAAATAGCTCTGCAGCACCCAAAAAAATGCAATTTAAAGTGTTTAATGAAACATTTTGTGGAGTGAAACGCGAATAAAATCTTCATCAGTTAAAGAAAAGGGGATGTAAAAGTTATCACTTTTGAGTATATTTATCCTTGGTGTGCTTTTCGTCTGTATGTTAAAAAAGATTTTTTCTGAAATTATGTGCAACCAGCTTGTCAAACATCACGCACACATCACTACGGTTTTTATACAAATGTGCCCCGGTTTTCTATTTTATTTGCAAAAAAATACTTTCTCTTTATTTTTGATTGCGATTTTGATTCTGCTTGACGGAGCTATTAAGACGGATCCTTAGACTGTAAGCTGATCACATGAGTTTGGGATTATGTGTTCTGGGTAATGCAGGTTTTTTTTAAGGAAAATGTTAGGTACCCGGTATGGACCTGTAGGGACCCGATTTCTCTGATTCTAGGGACCCGATTTTCTCTGATTTTAGGGACCCGATG
>JGI24158J21664_10014637_pt1 | contig 10278 bp, 10 predicted proteins | sample Ectturendosymbi3_FD_21664 | JGI IMG/M metagenome (IMG submission 21664) | reverse complement strand
TAAGCTCCAAAATAAAGCAATAAAAACAATAAAACCAACCAACACGAAATCTCTAGAAGAACCTTTCCAGCACTTAAACATCTTAAGCCTTCCCAAAGTTTATACTTTATCAGTAGGCAAATTCATGCACTCTTATCACAACAAACTGCTTCCAAACTACTTTGATGAATATTTCATTCCAATCAACTCAATTCATTCTCACTCCACAAGACTAGCAATCTCTAACAACCTATTTTTACCTAGAGTTAACTCTTCCTCAGGAAAATGTTCCTTCACCTTTATTGGCCCCAAGATCTTCAATACCAAATGATATTAAGTCTTCAACCACATTTACCTTCAAATGGAAACTGAAGAAACACCTCCTACATGATAATGATACACAATTATGAACTTTTGCAACATTTCACTTGTCCAGAACCAAATTCTGTAAATACTGCATTTTGTAATTCTGTGTATTTTGTGTATATTTACTTTTCGCATTTTTCTTCCCTGTGCACATCCCATTCTTTTCAGCATGAAAGCACACCCATAGTTTTTTTTGTTTGTTTTTTTCTTCTGTACCTCATTAATTTGTTTTTGTTCCTTTATTTTATATTTTGTTTAAACATATTATTATCCACACCAAATTCCTTCAATTAAATGTGATCCACTCATTTGTGTACATAGGCATGCTCTTTCATCTGTGCATTTTCTTCACCATGCTGTGTGTTTGTTTTCCTAATTGTGTTTATTTCACTTAAATGTTGTCTTACAACACTTCCCAATAACTGAAAAACAGGGTTGGTTGACTAGATGACCGCCGTGGTCTCTCAACAATCCTATACGACACAGCATCCCTCTTTGTTTACACTGATCAACCATTGCGTCAGTGCATTTTCATTTGCTCTAATGTTCACTATTGTGGTTGGGTTGCTCAGTGCAATGGCTTCTTGTAGTGCTCCTGTTTGTTGGCTGAGTCATATGAAACAATAAACCATTGTCAACTGTCCATTGCATATGTCTGTTGGCCTGGATCTAAATTAGTTTGCGTAGAACCAGATGAATGCAACAAGTTAATGGAAAAAGAAACTTACCATACAAAAAATCCTACTCCCATAATAAGTGATCCCATCAGCGGAAAGTATACGAATGACTTTAGGCATGTCGGCATTTACGCTAATCATGTATTGGCACAGTTTCCACGAAACACAAGATCGCAAGTTTAACTATCATCAACGCTTACACAGGCACACAACCTACAAGAAAAGATCAAATGCGTAAAGCTATAGCATTGCGGTTCTAAGGTAACTGGTCATAAAAATTTAGCAAATGGTTTTGCATAAACATTTTTTTCATGGAATAATACTTTACATATGTCTGGTAGAACCTAGATACAGAGACACGATGCATCGAAAATCTAAATGCTTGAAGCCTGGCCTAAAGTTAATGGTCGAAAGAAGTGATCACGACTTATAGTTACAGGCCGCAGCTAGGGGAGGTCGCAGTGTACTGGGCTCCCTTTGCGATCAGTGTCCACTATGCAAGAAATGTGCGATTACACTTTTGGGGGTCTTTCGCTCCCCATCCACCGAAAACTAAGGAAGCATCTGCTTAGTTGTGTCACCGAGAAAAATTTACCATGACTTTAAAGTAACTATGTCTGACCAATATGCCTTACTGAGCCAAAAATTATGTCATTATCTTCATGTGGGTCGCACTCGCACGTTTAATGACTTACTTTCATTTTAGCAAATCAACTTTAGTTTAAAGCAGGGGTTCCCAACCTGTGGTACATGTACCCCTAGGGGTAGATTTGCCTATCCGAAGGGGTACATTTAAGGACAGCAATAGAAGAGAAATATATATTTACATATTTTTTATTTCCAAATATATATACATATATGAGCATATATTATTTTAAAAAGCAGTTATATGCTTTTTTTAAATATATTTGTGATTAATCATGACAAAATATTTTGTCATAAAAAATTTTAGGGGTGCATGTTCATCTGTCAAAACGTTGAAGGGGTACATGCTTATCGTTCGAAATGCTGAAGGGGATCATGCTCCTCTGTCGGAATGCTTAAGGGGTACATGGTCAGAAAAAGTTTGGGAACCCCTGGTTTAAAGCCACTGAAGTCCTTCGAATACTAGCTGCAATTACAACGACTGCATGGCACTTTTAATCACTTCCACACCGTGATGCCATAGGCAAGTTTAGCGCCAATGGAACATAGTTAGAAATCCGTTTACCGCAGAGGAACACATGAGCAGAAACCAGAAAACTAGAAATCAGTCTTCCACCGAGGTGCCAATGGACACGTGGAAGTTTACTGGTATGTAGTACATGCCAAACATGCACAAAATGTCATTGCTTCAAAAATGTCGAATTTAAGATTATTACAATAAAGAAAGGCTGTCATTGTCGGTGGACTAGGCCTATTATACATACACAATAATGAAAAGCTTCTTGGGCAGCACAAATACTTCAACTAGGCAGAGCATGCGGCCGTAGGCCGCTGGTTAGACACACAGTCACGAACACAATTGTGTCCGAAAGTGAGAGAAATCAATCAGGTTTGCTTGCAATTGTTGCCACCAAAACCGCACCAAAATCTCTCCTAATTCCCAACTGGCTGAGAGCTTATATCCCAGAAGTATTTTTAACAGTGTATTTTATTAAAAAGTTTGTAAGGTGTTCGGAATCTCTAGGTAAAATTATGAGCTTTTTGATTACTGTAAGTTTTTTCGCGAAACCATTCGAGATTGTGCACATTTCTTACTTATTCCGACATTTCCTTCAAAACGAGGGCCTCGTGGTTTTTGAAAGAGAGCTCGTCTCGCCGGAGCAGTTTTAATAAGCCCACGTACTTGAAGCTCTTCGCACCTAACCAATTAATATTTATTGCTAAATTCAACCATTTTGTTTTTGCATTTATCCTGCGTAAGTGAAGGCATGAAACTTGCAAGTATGCGCTACGCAGTCACACATATTGATTGCATAGCCATATACCAAGAAAAAGTAAAACATGCTGTTGGAAGTGAAAAGATGGTCACTAGTGGAAATACTTTCCTTTGGACGAATGTTTTTCATTCCATGCTCAAATCTTATTCAAAATCAAAACTTTCTTCACGATTGTTCATCAGTTCAAGTTTAAAACATAGTAGATAAGACAATGAATCAATTGCATGACTCCGAAATCTTTCACCCAATTACAGGGTTCTTTTCTAATATGATTCAATAAGTCACAATCCACTTGTTTACTTTTCGAAGAATATTTACTAACCTTGAAAGGAACCTTCTTTTAAAGTAATAAGCTCGCTTTTTATGTCATGCTTATGTAGCCAACATACTAGAGTCACGATAATTTTAACCTATTTGGCTTTATTTTCCGCAGTGAGATTTTTTGACGACCTTATTTGCACTGCAGTACTACACTACATTAAAACGAACAGCGCCACTCCATGTATACGCAAACTGATTCGCAGACCCAACAACGAATACAAGTTTCTACTTTTCTACGCGAATGTTCATGCATTTTCAAATTATTGCGCCTAGATTATTGAGCCAAGAAAAGGCTATTAATTATATCTTCAATAGTTGCCCTGATGCCGTATGTTTTGTTTTTGATTGACACATGGCTAAAACTTGAGGGTCACAAAAATATTTTAAAAGTGGTATTTTCTGGAATTTGAGTAACAGTAATGAAAACATATTGAACTACTTTTGTTTGCGAATTTTGTTTATTCTGTCCCTGTTTTAAATGATTTGCAGCTTAGTGTCTGTTGGACACTTGGTCTCACTGGAGACGAACCACGCACAGTTGGTTATATTGCAAAAATATTTAGTACAACAAGTTACAGACATTTCATTATACTAAAGTTTCATTTTCAATGTGGTTAGTGCGTCTTTTGTGAAGGAGTTTATGACCAAATGTTCGATAATCATCTGAAGGCATGCGAAATGGCATGTTGTATTTGCACAGCATTCTTCTGCCACATTAAATTACTTGATTCAGGGGCGTAACGATGGGGGACAAGCGAGCACAATTCCCCGGGCGCCGAATCACTATGGGGGGCACCAAATGACTGCGGAGAAAAGACCTAAGATTGTCACCAAAAAGACCTAAAATTGTCACAGGTACTTTCTTCAATACACTACATTTGCTTCCGAAAGACCTCAGGTTCGAACATGGGGGCGCCAAACTTGCTTCTTGTCCGGACGCCATCTACAACGCCGTTACGCCCCTGACTTGATTGTCATATGTGAAACAATAGTAGTATATTCAAAGACTGATCAACATAAGTGACAATCTAATACTATCTATCAAAAGAGATCCCTTCACAGCTGAGAATCAGACCCTGTTTCCTTAACAGAATATATATTTAACCTACTCAGTAATAATTGTCAGGCCATATTCGATGAATCATGTAATTCTCATATCTATCAAGAAAAGTATTATTTGTTGATGTTTTTTGTGGTTGAACAGTGTTTAATTCAGGCCCGTCGCCAGGGTTTCACAGTAGGGGGAGCCAAAAATCACAAGGGACACATTTTCAAAATGCAATATTGGATTTATGCAGCAACCGGAGGGCAAACATGAATGGGGGTCACGGAATGTAAATGGGGGGGCGGGCGCCACTGGTCCCCCCGCTGGCGACGGCCCTGGTTTAATTTGAAAATTTCTGCAATGAAGTTACATTTGGAATATAGGTTTGAAGAGTAAACAAAAAAGTGAGCATGTTTAAACCTTGTATGAAAGCATACAATTAAATTTACTGTAGAAAAAACAGAAGATTTAATCGGAATGGCATGCTGAAATTATCCTAGTGTTTTACTGGTTCCAAATTGGCATCCATAGAAGGTTTTTGTTTAGTGTGCACAGAATAATCACACAGTTTCTTCTTAAAGGAATGCTTTTGAAATCGGCCTTAATACCACACATTCAAGATTGAAGTAACCGCAATTATTGGTAATATTTTTGCATTTAAATTGTAATGGGCAATTTCTAACCCAGCATTTATGCCCATATTGCCTATATATGCGAAGAATAGACCAGGACTGCTTCAGCGCGAGCCAAAGGCAGGCGCGTAGTGAGAAATTCTGATAGGGGGGCAAACAACAGCCAAGTCTCAACATTTAAATATTCAATGCCTCTTGTTTTTAAAGCATCATCCATGAAACATACATTTTCCGGTGCTTTTTTCTGAATAATTAAGTTCAGATTTATGCCGGCAAATAAAATGTATATTTTCATTGAGTGACAACTTTCAAAACTTTCGTTTTAATGAATTTCTCGGCTTCTACTCTGCATCAAAGCCTCCATTTGCTCGGAAAATTTTCATGCTAAAGCGCATGTGAAAATCTCGGTGCCACAAGTGCAAGATCTGCAGTATGCTTTTTACAGGCAATCATGCAGTTGAGCAAAAAGTTGTCTCTGCCGGCATTATGATCGCGCTTTCTATATTCACATGCTTCTGATGTACACCACCACACTTTCAATCGAAGCTGAATAGCGACTTCGTGCTAAGAATCCGACTCCCGAAATAGGCCTACATAACTTGCGGGCATGTAAGACGTGAATTTTGTCCGATTCTTGAGCGACTGGTTGGCGTCAGTGGCGTAACTAAAAGTTTGAGCCAGGGGGAAGCTTAGCTGAAGTAAGCCCACCAGCCAACACTTTGAAAAAATTGAAAAATGATAATGGATCTGGATGTGTATATCTAGTACAACAACCCGAAATCACTGGATGACACTCCAATGAACGCAAAAAACAACCTACTGAAAAGCTAAAGAATAGTAACTACCAAAATATACGCAAAGCGGAGGCCCGGTTTTTACATTTCTCTTGCCAAAGGGAGGGGGCAATTTATATGCCTGTCGCCGTCAGTAGTGCCACTGGCTGACGTATGCAGCTAATAACGTAAAGGCTAGAGTTCCTCAACGCGTTTGAAAAATGTATGGATTTTATGTCATTAAACGCTGTGAAATGCGACTGCGGTAGCATTTTTGTACGCTACTTGCACTAAGCTTGCTTCCGAAATTCGACTAAGTATTTCCTAGCTATTTAGTGTTAACAATATAATTCCTATTCACAAATATAACAAAGGCAATGTCGTAAATGTGGGAAGTTACACATGTTCTCTAGGCAAACTCGCATATATGTTTGACCACTCAGTCTACACAAAGTGTGAAAAAGGTTGGGTATTTGAGAAAACGAAGCCAGCCACAATCGATCATCATCACGGCTCTGCACTAATATTATGAAACACGTGTCGGCACATTTTACGCAACGGTTTGTTAGTTGATCTAGCCACGTGGTTCCCAAAGTAGGGTCGAAATCCAAACAAAGAAGGGAAGGGTCAAAAAGGGTCGCGACTAGGCTATCCAGACCAGGGTTGCATATTTTCAACGTTGCCACTGCTTGTCTGTCTGTCTATACCGTAGATAGGCTACTTGAGTAAAGAGTAGATTGCTGATATTAAAAACGAACTTAGTCGCGGGGTGTTTACCAAGCTCAGATTAGGGACGCACTCAAGTTTGGGAACCGCTGACTTATAGCCATTCTAGCGCAAGCGTTTGAAGTCTTTTTGAAATCCGTTAATGTTTAAAATAACAAAATCCAATAACCGGGAAAAAATTATTTTCGTTTCATTTTATTCACATGCGCTTTATCGAGAAAACAGATTGCAAGCTATGCGTAAGTAATGGCAGTGTCAATGCCCTCAGAACTACTTACAAAATAAAAAGTGTCTTCTTCCTTACATTAGGTTTTGCTGCGGACTCTTCTTGTTGCAGCTGAATGATTTCTCATTTACTGTAGGAGAGGGTAGCAATTAACATCAAATGAAAGTTGAAACACTTTCAGATTACGTACAGGTGGGACTCTCATCAGGCCTGCTTGAAAAACCTTTATTTACTCTCCAGCAAGGTATGTGAAATCACTGATAAAAGCGTTGAGGCTCCATCATCACAGTACATGTTTAATCATCACAAATAATAATCTCCAGAATTAATGCTATTGTTGCTAAAAAGTGTCTATGCCCTAATTGCGTAATAAAAAACTTTGGAACTGGATTGCTCCATAGCCAAATTTTTGAGCTACAAGGCATATACGTATATCATCGCTACAACAACGCATTCAGTTTTAAAGCTGTACAAAAGCACAAATCTGCGATGTTCTTAAGGCTACGGCTGATGTTCCAGACAAGGATAAGTTATACCTAATTTGTAGCACGCCAGAAATGTCAGAGAGGAATTTTTGCGATGGGCTTAAAATGAAGTTTGCACCACCATTTAGTAGGATACAGAAAGTTGGTGCGGCAGAAACAGCTGCGAAAAGCGTTAGTTCTTGTTTTTACTTGCGGTTAGTGATTACAAGAAGTTAGACACAAGTTTGAATTTCATTATCACCAACGTCCACACGGAGCTTAAACCTCAGGCAAAGGTCAGCCATGATATGAATTCTCCAGCATTTACATTATACAAAACATTTTATTAATCATGGACAACTGGTAAACCACACTGCTTTGATCAGGTTCGGCTAAAAACTGAAGTAAGTTAAGTTCCTTGAGCAGTTTCGTTGATTTGCCTGAAGTACTTATTTGGCTTACACATCAAAAACTTGATTAAAACTTGAAAAAGTTTGGTTCAACTTTCGGAATTGGAGGGACAATTGCCCCCATTGCCCCCCCTCCTGGCTACGCGCTTGACCAAAGGTGCAGCTGATGATGAACGAATTTAGCCACAATTTTTAAGCAAACCACAATCGTTAGTTGCCATATAAGCACGGCAATTGTAATTGACAGAGTTAAGATGGGTTGAGTGTTAAAGATGACTTTCGTCGTCGTTTCCTGAAGTCGATCTTTCTCACACCACTCAGCCAAGCCATACAATAGACTTCGGGGCATGCATTGAACAATCAGGTTTTGGTTTCATCAATTAAAACCTCCAGATGATATGCACCCCATTGAATTTGAATCGTCCTACCCCAGTACGAAATTGTGAAGGATATTCCAGGGGGTTAACACCGACACCGGGAATGAAGTTACGGAGCCTGGTGTTGCTTTTCCCCACTCTGTCTGTGCTCCACATTTGGTCCAGCCAGCAGCCAGGGTTCATCGCTTCCGTCAGTGGAATCCAACTGTTCCTGCGCAGCAGGCGCACAGAATGCCTTGCAGCTGCCGCTGCTTCTCACCTGGTGGTCTGGTGAGTGTGGAGTGGAGCAGATGCTCAGGCTCCAAAACGCGGCATGCAAGAGACAACGTAGCGCTTTTGCGAAAACTTTCAGAAAGGTGGATACCTGCTAGGACAAGCAGATTGTTTGATGGTGTAAGGCGGCAGGGCGGAAACATCTTGCCACAATTCACAGTTAATGTTTGAATTTATAAGGTCGTTGCGTGCACTGCGGCTAAAAATGACTTAAGATCGTAGACCAGGATAATGGCATATTGTGCTACAGGTATCATTTCACAACTTACACTTGCAAACCTCAAACGGGGTCGTGCAAAGCTGTTTTTACGCGCTTGAATACGCATCGCTCCGTACACAGCAACTCGCTCGTTCATCACAAAGCCTTGCAAACACTTCACCTCGCCAAACCCGCCTCATCGAAAGAGGACGCGTTATAACGCGCTAACCCCTGACCCTGTGCATTGGGCTCTTTAACAGACTGAATCAAACACCTTAATGCCCTCTTCGACGTAACAAGGAATTCGACTCATGATTCATAAAGTCAGTACGAGCTCCAAATCAGAACTGCTAGTTTCTATGTCATTATTGACAGCGCTTTCTTGACTGAAAAGAGCACCCTCACAATCCAGGCATTTTGAAACCAGTCATTCAGTCCACTATAACGCGCACGTAATTGCATTGGTCACGGTAGTAATATTACTGCAAATCTTCTCGAAGTTTTGAATTAGTTTTTGGAAGAATATCCACCAAGAAACGTTGTTGTGTTCCTGAAAATGTCTGTGTTTTGTAGAAATATGTTTACTTTCATCCCATTCTGAGGATTTCATGAAGAGGCTACTTTTCGTGCAAAATACTCAACACCCCCACCTACATGTTTGCTGTGACTAGAGTCCAAATGATGACATCCCAAAGAATACAAAAACGTTAATGATGAAGCACTTTTATCAGACTTTTCATCATTATCCTTCCTAAATTGGCAATTTTTTGCAGGGATGAACTACAGGTTTAGAAGCACTGCTTCAGCAAAACTTATAAAATCTCCAAAACTACTTTTTCCACCCGGTAACAGACTCCCACAAAAACATAAATGTCTCTATGAATTCTCTGCATCCTTTTTAAAGTAATCATAAATTTTGCCGATAAAACATCTTAATTTTCATCACATTTTGCTCGCCTCACATCATCACAGATATCACCTACGAAGGCATCAAGAGTATTTTTGAATTCGTAAACCATGCACTTTTCTGCCTCAGGTAATACTAAGGGCCTATATCTTGGGTAAACAACGGCACCCTGCTCGGCTGTCTTCGAGTGGAAAACTCAGTTGTAGACTGTATGACGCGTCTAACCAAATACACCGATGGAGCGTAAAAGCAAGTGTTTCGCCGTGCGCGTTTGTGTTACGCTTCACCACTAGAGCTGTGCATGATTTTTGACGCTTTGCTATTCAGAGGCACGCACCACACTACGCTGCACAATAGAAAACCCTACTATTTAAAGAACTATTTGCACGAATGATTCAGTGAAACATACTTATCCCTGACCCACATGTACTTTGTCTTCTGTGACCAAATCCGGATGGTTGGAAACCACGGGAATGGTGCGAAATTCTGATCTGATCGGAAAAGTAATTTTTCAACACAATTCAATTTCACGGGCAAGATTTCTTAAAAACAAGCATAGTGAATAAACTTGTTTTTTTCCACAAATTTATTACGATTTTGTAGCCTGAACTGTTAATCAAGAAATAGGAAAAGCGAACGATTCCATCGCGCAGGTCACCGAGCGCTTGACTAATGATAAGGATCGCATTCAGGTTTTGGTCAGATTGATTTGTAGAAGCCAAAATATATTCTCCGAATGTTTTTGGCATCTCTTTGACTAACAGGCGGATTTCTAACACTAGGGATGTGCGATGGGTGAAAGCTTTTCTACATTGTTGTTGAGCGATCAATGTTTGCCCAGGCCGGTGTTGGTTTGCAAATCCTCGGCTGGCAGGCTATGCTGATGAATCAATCCAGGGTCGGATTTAACTGATGCGAGGCCCTAGGCTAATCCACTTGTGAGGCCCCCTCTCCCATTGTTGCGAGGAAAAAATGGAAAGC
>JGI24158J21664_10014636_pt1 | contig 10279 bp, 3 predicted proteins | sample Ectturendosymbi3_FD_21664 | JGI IMG/M metagenome (IMG submission 21664) | reverse complement strand
CAATGTCAGTGAGATCTTGGAGGTGAACATCACTTCGTTTGCCTCAAAATCCTCGTATTGCAGCAAGGGTGCTCCTCAAAAGAGCAAACCTGAGCTTTGTCTTTATGTATGTTATGACAGATGCATATGGCTCCCTGCGTTTTTCAGCTATTTTTTCAGACAAGATTTATAGTAAAAGATTATAGCATATGGCTCCCTGCGTTTTTCAGCTATTTTGTCAGACAAGATTTATAGTAAAACCACAGCTTTTGGTCTGATCTAGCTTTTTATCTAAATTCTACACAGTACCAACCAAGACAATCAAACCAAGGACAGGAGGACTCAACATGAACGAGGCTTTGATTTGTAAATGCTGCTGTGCATAATAATGCAGTCATACTTGTGCATTGGTCTGACATTGTTATCTGTGATGGAGTAGCTTGTTTTTCTTGCTGCACTTTTCCTCATATTGTGTGAATAAGTGCAAGAAGCTGGGAAGCTAAACTGAAAGAAAGTACTGTAGCTGCTGATTTTTCACCTGAGATGGTGGTTGATCTTTTGTTTTCACACATGTTGATTTGCACCTTACCTAATCTAGTGAGTAACATTGATTGACTTCCTTCATCTAGAAAATGTGAAACAGTCACAATATGAAACAGGGATGTTTGTTGCCCTAGCAAGTGATTTGTTACCTTTGCTATGTGGTGTTTCCTTCTTGCTTATGACTAGGGCAAGTGTTTACTGTTTTCAATAGTCAATTTTGTGGTAGTAAGCTTAAATGACGTTATTTTCTCCAAGAACTCTGGATAGAAAGAGTAAGTTTCATATTCTTAATTTGATAGGTCAATAAAAAGTAAATTTTTTACCGTTAGGTCAATAATATTCTTTTTATAGAGCAATAAAGTCAATTTTTTATAATTATCAGTTATTAGTCAATTTTTTAAAGAATTGGTGAGAAAAAGTGATAATTTTGATATGCCTGATAGATAAAGCTTACGCATTAAACCCTGAACCAGAATTTTTGTCACACGAACTCTAAACCTGGGTGGATCAAACCCCATTTTTTAAATTAAAAAAACAATACTTTTTTCAATTTAGGTTGATGACAAAAACTAAACTGAAAATATAACTCTTATTACGTTGTTTGTGCAGTAATTAATAAAGTTACTTTGGACTTATTTTTATGCTTTTATTGATTAAAAGAAAATACGCAAAAAGAAAATTTCATAATAGAATAAACTTAAATTTTTTTACTTTAATTTGTCCACCTGGTGATTGGCTTTCAGTGTTATATCGCAAGACCTAGACTTACTGTGCAATAGCACATATACTTGTGTCGCAAGTTTCGTTGAGAATTTGTATGTTTTCGTTTGATAAACATTCGTTTCAATATAAAATGTCAATCATAAATTCTCAAGAAATATCTTTCATTCAGTCGAAATTTTGTTACGTCAATTTTTTTGAATTCTTAAGTCAATTTTTTTTGTTTTAAGGTTAATAAAAACTTGCCCTACTTATGACCTGTGGATGTAATATTTCTATAATTTATCAATTGGCTATTAAACCCATTGAAATTGTGACCGATTTCATTTGGCAGTGTTCATTGTAAACGCAGAGTGTGGTGTATGGTAATATTTGATGTGCAGTGATTATTTAATGATTTAAAGGGAACGTGTGATACATGTTGCAGCCCACAAAGTGGCAGGTGGCTTTTTTGCAGCATTCAAAACTGACAGATAAGCAAGCTTGCAAGATGTTACTTATGGTTATCATGTTTGCATCAAAGAGATTAATTGCCATATGCAAAAATGGTACATGCATGGTTGCAAAGTCTTACATGCTGTTATGTATGTGATTTGTGAATTTGTCAAGTCTAGCAGGCAAGGTGCCAAATCATATAGACATATATAGCATGTGCCACTTCGACTTGGGTGATAATGTCAACCACTGGCACTTACCTTTGTTGATAAACCATTAAGAATTCCATGCACCAGTGGTTCCGAACCAGGGTGCCATTTGCAATACTTCGGATGCCATGAGTTAATATGATTTTTACTCATTAAAAATACGTTTTTGAATTGTCATCAAACCTTCAAGAAAATTGCTATGGATTCACCATTAAGTGCTGCAAATTGTGTTTCTTTTCCATACCATAGGGTGCCACGAGCCTAAAAAGGTTGAGAAACACGGCCAAGTATGTGGTTACTGTTATGGCAACAATATAATGAACACTATATTAAGTATGCCATATGCTTTGGAAATGGTTCTTAAAATTAAAAGTCAATATGTTGATTCAGCATCATTAGGTTGCAATCTGTTTTTTAATTTTTGAACAACAAAAATTAGTGCATTGCAAAATATATTTTATTGAGTGATGATGTCTCGGAGTGCATTATTCTCTGATTATGATGTGTTACAAATTGATGTGACTTGTGGTGGTGTGATGCACACCGGCATGGCATAGATACTAATTATGTGGTTGCAGGTTAGAAACTTCTGTGATCAGACTTAAGAAGTATTTTGTGCTATACTGCTCTTTTTTGAATAGGTACTGTCTCAAAATCAAATTTTGTTAAACATTGTGATGGATCAGTTGCCTTTGCAAATGGAAACATTGGTTAAACGCACAGCAACAGAAGGATATGAAGTAGAAACTGTTCCTGTACCAGTTCCTATCCAAGATGAAGTATTAATTAAGGTTACAAAAGTGGCAATCTGTGGTTCAGACATAAATCTGTACAAATGGAATGATGTGGCACAAGTGATTGCTTCTCTGCCTTTTACACCAGGGCATGAAGCTACAGGAACAGTTGTTGCAACAGGGCCAGGAGTTAAGAAACTTGTTGTTGGGGATAGAATTGCAGTTGAAAATCATTTTTTTTGTGGAAACTGTTTCCAGTGCAAAATTTCTAGAGGGGATATATGCAGTAACTTAAACCAGTATGGACATGGTAAGGGAACAGTGCATGGTGGTTGTTCCCAGTTTTCTATTGTGCAAGAAAAGTACTGCTACAAGTTAAAGCATCATATTTCTGATGTTGATGCAGTCCTGTTGGAGCCAATGGGTGTTGCACACAATGCCATAGAAACACTCAGTGTGAAGGATGAAAGTGTACTTGTCATTGGCTGTGGTCCAGTTGGGTTGCTTGCCATTGCTTGTGCCAAAGCATTGGGTGCAACAAAGGTATTTGCAGCAGATATATTGGATGAGCGGCTTGAGTTAGCAAGGATCATGGGTGCAGATGAAACCTTTAATTCAAGCATTGGTGGAACCGAATTTGTGAAGCAGAAGATAATGCAGCTGACAGGTGGAGATGGTATAGGCAGAATATGTGAAGCCAGTGGCTGTGCAGCTATGTTAAATGGTTGTTTTTCGTATCTAAGGAAAGGAGGATGGGTAACAATTGTTGGACTCCCTAAACAGCCACTTCATGTTGAAAATGTTCTTCAAGATATAGTGTTTAAGTCAATAACGTTACACTCTGTGCATGGACGGCGCATATTCCACACCTGGGAAAAATGTGAAGAACTTGTTGCACAAAGTCAAGTTCAACCTCATTTGGTTGTAACACATGACATTGCAATGTCAAAGTACGATGCAGCATTTTCTGCTCTTCTTTCTGGAAAGGCCTGTAAAATTGTGATGGACCCTCAGGCATAATACTAACTAAAAACATTTGTTGCAAAATGATGCTGCAAAAATGATAATTTTTACTGGTTGCTTGAAGCAGTTCTATATCTGACAGTTCTCCAGAGAGATTTTGAAAGACAAAAGTGCTTCTGCCTAGTATTTGTATAATTCTCACTATGCTGTTTACAAATGTCAAGTACCTCCAGATCAGTTTTATTGCTAAAGTTTCCTTGATGTAGTTGCTTCCTTGCAAGTTGCAATATTTTCTCATTTAGCAATGCATGACCTATTCAAAATATATATGCAGTGTTTGTTAATTCAGTCTATACACTTTGTCAGCAGTATGTTGCTGTTGCAGTATGAAAAATTTGTTTTCATGAAATAAGTTTGAGTGCACTTAATTGTTTTTCCTATGTGAAAGTGTTTGCACTGGTCACCTTATCTTGAATGTAGCGCCATCACTTATAAAGTTGCTGGTCACTGCGTGTTGGGTGGCAATGCCAACATTCAAAGTCTACATTGTTGTTTAGATCTCTTAGCAAGTTTACATAAGCTAGTAAAATTTCCAAAAAGGCATCCCAAAACCAGAGACCATGTAACTTTTCTAAAATTGAGACTGCGGATTTTGAGTTTGGACTTTAAACTAATTGGTTTCAACAGTCATGTTTCGTGTTCATAAATGCAGTCATGTGTCAATGAATGCTGCAAAGTATTGTAAGTACTTTGACTGTTGTCCCAAGTCAACTCTGCTTTGAATATTATTCATAGTAGGTCAAAATTGCTGCTTACCCTTGCATCTAGTTTGCTATAGTATAGTCCAATCATCTGCTGTAAATCTACATAGTTATAACCTTTTGTAAAAAGTTCATATAAAATAAAAAATGACAAACTTGTTATATCAGTCAGATATTTTGTTGATAAAAACATTGATAATTACTTTACAAACCAGCTTAGAAATGAAATATTGTCCAATTACCAGGGTTGATGTAATTCAACTGGACCCAAAAAACTCCACCCAGTTCTTTTTATAATAAGCCTACTTAAAAAAACAATAAAACCCTCCAAAAAACTACTCTACTTTCTCTTTAAAATTTTACTTTATTTTACAGTTCGTAAAATAAGCAGCACATCTGTATGGTCAACTGTAAATTTTTTTTAATCAAACAAAGTGAACAGTGATGAACTTCCAAGGACTTGAAACAAAACACAAGAATAATTTAAACAGTTTGAGTAAATTCTACTGGTAATCCTCTTCAGCTCCGTACAATCTCTATAATTTGACCAATTTTTCTCCCTTCTCTGCACCCAACCTGTTGCTGATGTTGGACAATACCAAATCGTATGTTGAAAAATATGCTTTATAAACGCTGAACTAGCAGGACATGCACATAAACTTGACATGAAACTGCAGAAGTTGTGTGGGAGTGGCTTTTCTATGATTGCTGTGTGCATGCTTGCTTGCGAACTGGGGCGAATTGACTAACAACACTTTGCAGAAACAAAGATGGGGTACATTGCTTTACCCTCAATTTTGAATGCCATAATAGGTGTCACAAATTATTATTGTGTTATTCTGAAAATGGAGATAGCAATAGAATGTTTTTTGTGGTTTTCTTGAAAAAAAGAAGAAAAACCTGTTTCTTTAATAAAAAAAAGAGGTTGGCAAGTATCTTATTCATTGTCATCTGGTCATGCACCCAATTAGCATTAGGTAAACTGTTTTTAAGGAATCACATATCCTGCTATTGATTATTTGTTAGAAAAAAATGTTTTTTATGAATTTAATTGCACCATAAGAATGATGTTCCAAGTAAGTTTCCTTTTTAAGCCATAAACTTGCTGAATAGTGCAGTATTTTTAGCCTTGCACCAACTGATCTCGTATTTGGTAATCATTTCTTTTAAGTGTTCTGAGGAATTCTTTGTTGCTCTGCAATTTTATGATCGCTGTCGTCGTCTCTCTCTTTTGTTTGGCCAGTACAGGCTTATATACAGCGGCATAACTAGAGGTTTGTGCCAAGGGGGGAAACTTAGTTAAAGGGGGCTGGGCCTACTGGCCAACATTCTGAAAAAGTTAAGAAATAATAGTGAATCCGGATGTGGACGGCTATACTAAACCCGAAATTAGCGGAAAACACCCCGACAACGCAAACAAACAACAATCTACTGAAAACCAAAAGAATAGTAAATACCGAAATACGAGCTAAGTGGGGGCCCGGTTTTTACGTTTAGCGTGCCAGGGGGTTCTCCCCCCTTCCCCCTCGTCAGTTACGCCACTGCTCATGTATTTTAGAAAACCTGCTAGTCGACATGATGTCATGCAAAAATCAACACTGCGTTGGCTTCCTTTTTTTCGGCAACAACAACCTGTGCAACACAATTCATTGTACCCAGTTTCAACCCTGCTTTTATAATTTTGTGTTTACTCATTTGTCATGCTTGATCATTACATGGTGTTTTTGGGACGATGCGTGTTCTTTTAAAGAAATCGTCTGTGGAGACGTGTGCAATTACAAACCAATTGTTATTAATAGATTCCCGACAACTTTTCAATAAAGCATAACTTTATCATAGCATGCTGTATAATGTCAAGTACTTTTGTTAAACATGCCACTAAAGTGTTAAAATCTCGTTACTTGCCTGCTACGTTTGTTAGTTTTTCGTATTGCATTCCAATGAAGACGCGTTTGTGATAATAATTTAACGTAATTTCTCACGTGAACATTCAACTTTCTAGCTGATCTGATTTACTTTCGCGTGTATTTTTACAAACGTAAGCAACTAAACAGGCGTGCTTCTACCGTCTCAAGCAGCTATACTTCCTTGTAATCAAAGTGTGTCTAACATCCGTAGTACCGTGGACCCCGGGGAGTGGGCATTTCCTCTCTGCCCTTTCAAAATGGGTCAACAGGGACGGAAGTACCTGGCAGACGTGTTCTAGGAAAGTTCACGCGGTCACACAACACTCGACCCTCATAACGCCACCGAGGCTTATAGTTTCTGCCTACAGCAGGGGTGGTCACACTGTGGACCGCATTTTGCGCGGCCCGCAGGGCAGCGACTCGTACAAAGATGATACATATTTCGAATCTAGGCTAAAGTAATTTTATCGATTACATTCGAAGTCTCGAGATCTTATTCCACACGTTTCATTCGAAACCGCATTTTTACTCAACCGAGGTGACTATTGTGTAATGCACTGCCCTCCCCCAGGTAAAATATGATATATGCGGCCCCCGGTAGCAATAAAGTTTTCAAAGTGGCCCTCCGTAGAAAATGTTAGCCCACCCCTGGCCTACAGTGATCCGGTGAAACGTTGGCTGTTTCGCAAGGCTGATTGGAAGCGCTTTTGCCTTCTTATAGGAGAATCCGTTGAGAGATTGCCACCTCCGGACACAACAAACATCGAGAAGTCATACCAGGAACTATGCAAGAGCCTGTTAGTTGCCGCTAAACAATGTATCCCCGCAGGGGCGTGCAGAGGTCTGATGATGCCCGCGGCGAATACTTGATTGTATTTCCCCTTACCAAATTCTATAGTGTTGAGGAATATGAGAAATACAGGCACAGTAAACCTGCCTGCCCAGACCTTTGCCACGTGCAAAAGGATTACGCCACAAAAACTTCACCTCAAGAGAGAAATAAGAAGAAAAAAGCTGTGCGGGTCTATACCACGTTACGCAACAATAGCAAGGGTCTTGAAGGTTGTAAAACGTACATGCAACAGAGTTTTGCATGGTACTTTTGGCGAGAAAAAAGTGAAGTTACGTTTCAGAAAGAACGTTGGCGCTCTGCTCATCGCACTTGGCGCCGAAAGTGTTTCAACAGCTCCGAACGATGTTCTTCCTGAAAAATTTACTGCCTGATTTTGATCTTTTTAGCAACAATTGAAAGCAAACAATCTATTGCCAAATCGCCATGCACGATATAGTTCTATGACACAATTCACATTGCCACTAAAAATGGAACCAAGTAGACAAGACACCATCGACACGTAAAACGTGTTTGACTCATAAATCCAACTTCGAACAAGCAAGTTTAAGAGGTCTCGTTTTTTGTTCACTGTGCTGTCCGTTTTGTTTTGATTATGACGTTTATAGTGAAATGATAATGAATTTGCAAGTGGTAAACACAATGCATTTAATAGTTTTCAACAATGTGTCACTGCCATGCTCGTACCTCCTTTGCGAACCTTGACTGCCCCCCAATTTAAGAACCCACGCTCTAGAGCAGTGGCTCATCGGGCTAAGCCCGAGTCTTCGATTACGATTTATATTGGAGAACGTGAGCTTGCTTGCTTTGTGTATTTGTGCCACCACTAACTTCACTGACTAAGGTGGTTAACTCGGTCTCTTTTCATTGGGCCTTGTCACTGTTTATGTATTTGCGTTCCATGTCTGGCTATTCGCGTTCATGTTGCAGCAGGTGACCTGAATCAAAAAATATCGTTCGTCGTAGGCATTCTCTCGACTTCGTTCGCAGGCGCTTTACTAGGGTTCATCCGGAACATAAATACAGGGGCGTAACGAGAGGGAGCAAGGGGGACACAATTCCCCGGGCGCGATTTCACCATGGTGACGCTGAATCACTGCAGGGGCGCCGAATTACTGCTGGAGGCGCCGAAAAGTCCGAACAATGTCACAAGTACTTTCTTCAATACAGTAAACTTGCCTTCGAAAGAACTCAGATTTGACCATAGGGGCGCCGAATTTGTTTTTGCCCCGGGCGACATGTAACCTTGTTACGCCCCTGCATACATAGCACACCAGGGGAGGGGTCGATCGATCCCTCTAAAAACTATAAAAGTAACTTTATTCACCATCATTTTTACAATTCAGAAAACAGCATTCGTTTTTCAGAAAAAAAAACAGCATACTTCATCCCTCTTGCAGTAGTGAACCCGTAATGAGACGACAGCCAAATATTACTGAAATCGCCCCCTAACCTCACTGGCTGGATCCGACCCTGTAACATACAAATTTTATGCACTGCATGTGCCTCCAAATATCTGCTTTTTAAAGAGGGGAATTTTTGTTTGTGCGTAGAAAACGTCATGCACATTTTAGATCCGTTTTTTCTTTATATCAAGACATGGTGTGGTAGGAATACTCTTCACATATAAGGTTTCCGATGTCGTATTTGGCCAAAAACGTTTTGCACTCAGAATCACATTGAAATGCTAAGGTAGTAGGGCGCACAAAATTTGCTACACATCAGGTAGCCCTGAGTAGTAGATTATCCCAATTTTTGATTTATAAGCTTTCAGGGATATATTTGTAATATAACTCTGGCACCATTCTATTTGTCTCTGAAAATCAGGAAAAGTCATGGAAACAGGTTTCTAACATTTTTCTAAGTATATGAAATCAACAAAAAACAAGCCCCTGTGTAGTGGACCACCCAGGATTCCTGATCAGGAGACTAGTCACTCAGGCACATTGGTCACGCAGTCTCACAATCAGTGGTGTAACTGACGGTGGGGCAGATGGGCGAATCGGACCCCCTGGCCCTGGCAAGCTGAATGTTAAAACCGGGCCCCCACTGAACTTAATTTCAATTTAAGCAGAGCTTATGGTGTTCATTAGGTTGTTTGCGTTTTTCGGAGTATTTTCCGGTGAGTTGGGGTTTTAGCGCGACCATCTACATCCGGATTCACCATCATTTATCATGTTTTTTTTCAGTATATTGGCTATTGATAGGCCCTCTGCAATGGCAAGTGTGTCCCTTTCAGCTAAGTTTTCCCTCCCTGGGTCAAACCTCTAGTTACGCCCCTGCTCACACTAAAACTGGATTTCCAGACTTGTGGAAGCATTGCTACAGATTCACTAACCAGTGGCGATTCTAGAATTTAAAAAGCGGGGGGTCACTGCGGGGCCAAGAAAAAGGTAGGGGGGGCAACATAAATGTCTTTCTTGCACGGTGCTTTTTCATCGTTTTGAAGATTAAGTAGCTGTATGATTAACCCTATCAAACGTAACATAGGCCTGTGAATATCGATAAATATGACCTAGCGATATTATCCACTAGTGACACCTAAACGCCACTGTAGATGCAATCACACACGTGTAGGCTACTGCTATGTCGAAAATTTGTGCTAACCATGCAACTTCCACAGCACTGCGCAAGTAAATCGAAACTCCATTTTCCGTACACACAGGGGCGTAACGAAGGAGGCACAATTCCCCGGGCGCCAATTCACTATGGGGGCGCTGAATCACTGCGGGGGCGCCGAATTACTGCGGGAGCCGTCGAAAACTCCCAACAATGTCACAAGTACTTTCTTCAATACAGTAAATTTACTTTCGAAAGAGCTCAGATTCCACCATGGGGCGCCAAACTTGTTTTTTGCCCTGGGCGCCATCCAACCTCGCTACGCCCCTGCGTACACACTTCTGCCGGCCCCATATGAACGAAAACAGCTCCACGAAAGTGAATACAAATCACATGAAAGCGAAATGGTTCAAACCACGAATTCCATCTTGACACGGAGACAGGTAAGCTGTTGATAGCCAACTAGTTTCATCAAAATATTCTTACTACAAAGCACATAAAGATAAACCACCTTCCAACGAATTTTCTCTTTTTTTGCTGCCGCGGTCTCTTTTTTTGCAGGGAAAATGCGCCAAGAAGGTTGTTCTACATCACATGCAGCAGGCCGGCGCCTTGGAGT
>JGI24158J21664_10014635_pt1 | contig 10279 bp, 6 predicted proteins | sample Ectturendosymbi3_FD_21664 | JGI IMG/M metagenome (IMG submission 21664) | reverse complement strand
TTTGCGATAGGCGGATATACCACCATGTTTCTTGTAGCCAATTGTTTGGTTTCTTTCCTTTAGGGCTGTACCGAAGACAGCCGCGAAATCGCCAAATTCATCAGCAAGTGTGCTGAAAACGTCATCGCATAAGCCGTGCCGTTGGAAAACAGCAAAACATTGGTTTTGTTTGATTCCTAGGAAACGTTGAGCCAAAATGGTGTCGGAAGTACGGAAAATGATTGTGTTGTGAAATTTTCGTAACTAAATCCAAACTTAAGGCGAGTTTGGCCACTTGGCGGAATCTTTTGCCGCACATTTTACAGGGAGGGCTGCAGCCCGACAGCCCGTCTTGAGGAGCCGTCCCTGCTCCCTATATCATAATAGTGTAACCTAGTATCAGTAGAGTGAACTCGTCGAGGGAGCTCTATTGCTATTGGTTGCTTTCCTGCTAGTCAATGCCCCGAATCACCATCTTTCTCTTGTGCTTGCCTCAGTATTTCAAGGCGATGCAGTCAACTGCAACAATTCACCCCATACGCACATCCACACTTCANGCTTGAATGAACCAATTATGTCAACACGTCTGCACACAGCGCCGCAGGTTAACGCCGCACACNAGTGCGCAACAACGCGAACCAATGTACTTCACAATCTGCTTAAATAATACTGGCCATGTNAAATAAACACACATGAATAAATGGAAACAGGAAGGACAACTAAAAAAATGTAGCAGCGGCTCGTCTGTCATTATTCACATCATCAAATCCCAAGAACGCTTACTCCACTTCACAAGCCACCTCTCTTTTAGCCACATAATGAGAGATCTGAGCTTTGTTTGTGACGTCCGTTGACTCGTCTACTTCTGCAGCAACAAATAGGGCTGCACTTATCTCCTTTATATCATATGTAATCACATCACCTATTGCTTCAATTAAATCGTTCTGAATTGTGTTTGAGAAGCCAGAAAACACAGATGTCTCTAAATAAAAGTTCCACATAGTTGCCACGATTATGAGGAGGTCGAACTCTCATCGTTACTACGAAATGCTAATTGCTGTTTGGCTAGGAACCAATTCACATTAAATGAGGTCTTTCAAAATCTCTCGGCTTTCCCTTACCTTAGCATTGTGAACTCTAATATTTAGTCTCCGCTGTTCGTTCAAAACCACGTCTATCCTTGCGCTTCCAAAAGTTTTTCAAGCAATTTGGTTTTGAATGTGATTTGTTGACCTTGCATGTCTGCTGAGGCTTCTTGGTAGATTTTCCATGTCACAAAATTCTGCTGTAGTCCGCACATTGTCATAGCAAGATTCCCCAACGCGGCTTGTCGATCACGCCAGCGATACCATATCATCACGATAGAGTTGCCTAACTATGTCGTAACAATGAAACGTTTTCATTGAGGCAGAGATGTTGGCTGCCTCCCTTCACCGCCTTACCACTGTAGCTGCATGTCTGACCAGCTACTGGTGTAACATAACGCTGTATATTCTGTATATTATACACAACGTGAAGTAAGTGCCAGACTATGGAATGCGAGAGCATATAGTAGAAGTAGTACATATATTAAAAGTTTATGCAAACATTGCACTGCAGCTGACATGAAGGTTACAGAGCTGATATAAGGGTAACTGCACGGCAAGCGCTCACAAACACAATTTGTGACAAACTGCTCAATGCGAAAGCCACCTGGTGAGAGTAGGCACAAGCAGTCGCTACCTCCCTGCGTGACTTACCTCTGACTTGAAGAAGAAATACGCAAATTCAAATGTATTGACTATGAAAATGATTGGGATCATACAAATAATTGCACCTTTTCAACATGAAAGGACAAATGTTTATTCAATTGGTTATTTTGGACTCCTAATTCGTTTTGCACATTTCATGATCATGCTGGGGGAGGTACTCCCTCGCTTGCCTTCACTGACGGCACGTCACTGATTTTTTATCATTCAGGATTTTGAGCAACTTGTGCTTGCCCTGAAAAAAAGAGTTTGTCCTGAAATTTTTCACTGTATTGAATATATTTTTTAACATTCACAGGATTTTTGAGCAACTCGCGCTTGCCCTGAAAAACATTTTGCCCGGAAATTTTTCACTGTATTGAATACCCCTGTTACATTCAGGTTTTTTGAGCAACTTGTGCTTGCCCTGAAAAACAGAGTGTGCCCAGAATTTGTATTTAATACATATATTTTTATCATTCATAATTTTGAACAACTTGCGCTTTGCCCTGAAAAATAGAGTTTGCCTTGAAAATTTTCACTGCATTGAAATGTTATTTATCATTCAGAATTTTGAGCAATTTGCGCTTGCCCTGAAAAATAGAGTGTGCCTTGAATTCACTGTATTGGAGATATATATTTTTATCATTCAGAATCTTGAACAACTTGCGCTTACCCTGAGAAACAGAATACACCCTGAATTCACTGTATTGAATATGTATTTTTTATTGTGCAGAATTTTGAACAACTTGCACCTGCCCTCAAACACCGAGTTTGCCCTGAATTTTTCAAGACGGGGACTGCCGCCCCCCAGCCCTCCGCCTCGTACGCCACTGCTCACACGCTTTAAAAGAAAAAAAAGTTATGTGATTCGGTGTATCTATGGCTTTAGGTAGTGAGTCAATCGCCTCGTAATTCTAGATTAAGGGCACCCTTTGTCAGCTATAGCGCTTTTCGTTGCTACCTTTAACTTATTCGATTAATAGGAATGCTTCTCTCTTGAATGAAGTTTCATTAGATCAGGGCTTCTCAAATCTTTTTGTTCTGCGACCCACGTTTAAAAAGTTTTTTCAATGCGATTCAACTCAGTTCAATGCGATAGAAAGCCTAGATGTCAATGATACGAGTAAACATCCCATTACAAATCTCAAGACGCATTTTTGTCTTTGGCCAAATCATGCAAATGCACACAATCCACAAAAGTAACTATACAGTAATGAAACTACCACGTAATGGAAACAGTAAGGCAAAAAATTATTAACAGAAAAACAGTTCAGTTTATAGCAGCTTTCAAGCACAACCAATGGGATGGATGCACTTAATGATTTTTACACAGATCCAGGGACCGAGATTATGAGGGAGACGGAGGAAATTGTCCCCCCAACGTTTGGACAGGGGGGACATAATATATTTTGCACCCTAATATTAGTGATAGAAAATAATGTAGTTGTGCATATTTCGTGGTTACATTACTGTTGGAAACGTTTCCCCAGCATAAAGACAGGGAATAAATAAGAAAAATTAACATTATCACTGGATTATCTGCAGACACAGTACACAGATTTACTATGTAAACTGAATTGTCATGATTGTTGAAAATTGTGTTGGTTAAGTTGAATTGCCGAATCAGTGTGTACATAAACTTCACTCAATCACGAATTCCTGCGCTGGTCTGTAGCCTGCAATCAGAATACGGTTGCAACCAGGCGCGTAGTCAGAAGGGTCAACAGGGGCAAGGCCCCCAATTCCAAAGTTTTGAGGTTAATAAACTATTTGAAGTACAAGCCTACTTCAGTGCAAATTAACGAAACTGTCTCAAGGAACTTATCCTACTTCAGTTTTTAGTCGAATACTACCTTGTATCTGACCTTTTGTAATCAATGACCACAAGTACAAACAACTGAGGTAACGCTTTTCGCAGCTGTTTTAGCGCACCAGCTTGTTGTATCCCACCTGATGGTTATGGAAGCTTCATTTAAAAAACATCACAAATTCCTCTCTGATAACCATGGGTAATACAAATATAACCTCTCCTTGTTTCCAGTGTCAGCGTAGCCTTATTTCAATATCATGGACTATTGTTTTTGCACAGTTCTGAAAATACATGCGTGAATATGGCGGTGAGATAAATTTTATACATCTTGGAGAAGCTGAAACTGGCTAAAATGCGATTCAATTTCAAAGTCTTTTTCATTGCGCCACAGTCACTGTTTAGCAACCATAGCATTCATTTTAGATATTTATTTGTGATACTGATGACATGTATCGTGACGGTTCAATTACAGTTGTGTGGAGCCTTTGGTTAGGTAATTATGGCCTTGAAAGAACAAACAAAAAAATTAAATCCTCTAGGGAATTCAATTAATTAATTAAAGAGTTTTTGTCATAGCTTGCCAACTACAAACGCTTGAAAGTCAATCAAGGGCTCAAAAGATGCGGATTATAGCCTAATTTCATAAAAAAGCAAACAAATAATTACCCGTAGGGGCTGGTAGCCCTGGGTCAGATAACCTTGGACAAAAAAGCCTAAACCTCCCACTTATTATGTCACCCCCCAAATAAACTCAAATCCAAAACTTCCAAAATTTTTTTTAGTCGAAGGTACTAGTCTAACCGGATTTTTTGAGGTTTTCCACAGCTCTCTAGCTCAATCGGCTGGCACGTTATGGTTAAAAGTGTTGGAGTAGATCCTAGCGCCAAAATTTTGCAGGTTCGGGAGTCAAAGGATTATTAACTCCGCAAACTCATCTTCGGCATAGCAGATGTGTCCATAGGTGTAGAAACAGGCACATTTTTGGGAGTGCGATGGATTTTTGCCCGAATTTCCCCAAACTTGCCCGAAAAGTTTTCGTGCAACTATTGCCTACAAATTTTGTCCTACAAAGATCGTGATAACCTTTTTTTGGTGTGACCTACAAAAATGTCTTCGTGTGTTTTTCTGCAAAAGTTGGGTGCCATTTTTTGAAGACAAACCACGTTGGGCGCCATTTCTGCACGTATTTTCAGAGATTTTGCTCAGATTTTCAGGGCTTTTGCAGGGATTTTCGACAAATCGTAACTTTTGGGGGTACGCTTGCACTCCCGCCTCCTACACCACTGGGTGTGTCGCCTCCTCCTACACCACTGGGTGTGTCGCCTCCTGAAATTTCAATTGTGTATGATTTGCGGATCCAACTTTTCCTGATTCAAAGTTCAAAACACTTCTAAAACTGTGCATGAAGCTTTTAACTTTAGTCTATAGCTACTGAGTGTGCTCTCAAAGTAGTTAGCCTATAACCCCTAGTCTAGACCAAGAGTTCTAAGCACAAGCATGCCTTCGTGTCGGAATGAATGCAGTAAGGTCAATATTGGTCAGTACGTCAAAACAATCATGACGTAACAACGCATAACTTGTTGTGCTTGGTTGATTATTATGCTTTGATAGCTCAGGCAGACATCCTAGTGATCAACTGACAGCATGAAGCACGGTACCGCCCCCAAAAACGTAGCATAAATAGATTCATTTCAGGCATACTTTTAACTTTCTTGTAAAGATTACAAAAACCTTTGTCTGATTTGTCAAGCCAGTTTGTTCGCAACCCAAAAATTACTTCGCGACCCCAAATGGGGTCGCGACCCTCAGTTTGAGAAGCCCTACATTAGATGACATTTTCAACTTTTTATTTTGAAACGAGAAGGGTTACTGTACCTTTTCATTGCAAGTCGTACTTGATTGCAAACCGCACGAACAGGTGTGAAAATTAATGAAAACGGTCGGTGATTGTAAGCGGCATAAAATGATCAAAAAGCAATTTAAGCCGCAGCTTACACCCGAATAATTGCCGCAAGCAACCTGCATTTTAAATACCTTTCTTTTCCTCAACCGGGAGGCGGCTTTACCAGTAGGCTCTTTCAAGGCTTATTACAAGTCACTAAAAGTCAAGAAGTGATTGTGTTCCAGATCTGGATTTCAGGCGTCCACTCCAGCCGAAGTCCACCTTTTCTGATTTAAATCGGTTTCGGAGCAAACTTTAATCTTAAAATGGACTTGAAATCTCATATTTGTTATTCGGAGCAAAGTTGATTTCTCAGGGAGGTAACTCTTTGTAGCCACAGACAAGCAACAGCTAGCAACATCGCAAATGTACTGATGATGGCAGCAGAAGTTACCGAAACGTCTACGAAAATTTCGCTTACATCTATTCTTTGGCCGTTGTGTTCATTATTTGGCTGTTTCACAATTCTACTTTCCGTGTACCAAAGTTGGTTGGTGGCCATTTGTGGAACTAAGGTGTTGCTCAGGAAGGTCGAACTTGCGCAATGCAAGGCTATTCGACATCAAGCTAGCAACTTGATTATACTTTATATCAATACAAACGTTTTCGCCTCTTTGTATACGGGCCTCATCAAGTGTCCTCGGAACAAATGGATCTTTTTGAATAATATTTTCATAATTCTGAAATAACTTAACAAAGATTTTATTGACATTTTTTCTTTCCAACTTGTACTGAATGTGTTTTTGTGGTATTTAGTTGTATACGTAATTACACTGTGCAGGAGAAAAAGGACAAAAACAAAACTGTAAAAATGTACAGCTCGTAATCAATGCAATTATAATAAAACAGGTCAGAAGGATTAAACAGACCAAGCCAAAGACAGGCAGATTGAACTGATCAAAACAAATAATAAAACTGATTGCAAATGGCCGTTCAGATAAAGCGAACCACAAACAGACAAAATGGGACAAAAGTTGGTTTGAAGTTTGAACGTAGACGAAAAGTTTGTTGAGAGCTATGTGTTATCCCTTATCAAAGAAGCTGAAGTGTGTAATAAAGTTGATGATAACTTGCTGATAGATGAATTTTCCAAAAAGCTAGAAAATATATTTTGGTGTAACTTAATTGTTTGAGCAATGGCAACCGTAGATGAATACGTTCAGAAGCTAAAGCTCACCACTAAAAAAAACAATGTCGACAGTCTTCTACCTCAACAATAAGGAAGCTAAAAGTGAGCTTAAAGTAACGAAGCCCTGCCCTCCTCCGAACCTAAATACTTTGCAGTAATGCTGGACAGGTCGCTCACGTATCGCGTAAACCTCGAGTCATTTAGCAAGAAGTTGACATCATGCGTCGCTCTCCTGAGGTGGCTTGCTGGCTCTGGCTGGGGCGCTGGAACAACAACGCTGCGAATAGCCGCCCTTGCCCTGCTCCACTCAGCAGCAGAGTACTGCGCTCCTGTATGATGCCCAGTGCTCATACCCGCCACATTGACCCTGCCATCGACGACGCCTTGCGAATGATGACTGGATAACTGCGTCCTACACCAACGGACAACCTTCCTATCCTCGCAGGCACCCAACCTGCTGAGCTTCGTCGCATTTGAGCCACACTGTCTCTAGCACGTCGTGCCATGGACACCTGCTCCATTCAGCGCTCACTTGTCCACCGAGTCGTCTCAAATCGAGACACCCATTTGTGCTCGTCGCACAATAACTCATCAGTTCATCTGACAACAACAACACACAGTACGTGCGGCGTACTGGGCGGATCACCAATGGAAGGCGGGGTGGTTGGACAACCTCATGAGACTCCGTATTTTCACCCTCGACACCGGCACCCACCCTCCAGGAATGACTCTCTCAAGAACAGCGTGGGTCCGGCTTAACCGCCTCCGCACCGGTGTCGGACGTTTCTGCTTCTGCTTGCACAAATGGGGTATGGCCTCCTCTGCGGCCTGTGAGTGTGGCGCATAAGAACAAACCATCGACCATGTTGTCCTCCAATGTCCAATGTATCGAACTCCTCATGGACTGCACGGCCTGACTGTTTTAGTCAATCGAATGGCTGCTCAGCACTTGCCCCAAGATTTAGTGCTGTCTAACAGCGGACAGCAAAAACTCGCTCCAACGACGATGAAGTTTGACTAATTTTTGTATTGCCCAATTTTATTTTCAACTACAAACGTTTTGATTATTTTTGTGTCATGTGTAGCCTGCTCCTTTGCATTTCCTGCTAAATAAGTCATGCTGTCGTCTGTATAGACAACATGATAACAACTTTGTCGCTATAATATTTCAAAAGGATTGCTAACACCTTAGCGGGCACCCAAAAATCGTTGCCTCGAACCTTCAAAACTGACGTCATCACTGCATCAGACGTAACTTTGTTGAACTAAAGAAGATAGATTTAAGACTTGATCATGAAAAGTTGCTCACCCATCAGTAATTAATATAATATCCTGCTGAACACCACTTTCCCCTCGTCTCCCTCCTCTAGTAGAAGAGAAAGCTCTGGTCATCGCATACTTCAATGCATGGTTGATGCACGTCCGGCGTTGTGTTCTGGTATTGTAACTGCCGAAGATTTAACACAAGGTTTTAAAACAGCTTTGTAAAACACAAATATTCCCGAAGAATTCTTTTTTATTATACCATCAAAGATGAGCTTTTGTGCTACGTTTATAGATGCAGTTGCAAAATTTTAAGGCGATATCCTCCGGACTGCATTAAAAAGAAAAAGTTATTGAGAAGAACAGCTTCTTAATGTGCAGAATTTCGTAGAGAGTTTGACTTAATGTGAAGCTTCACAATGGAAATCATTTCCCGAAAGCTGTTTTAATGCAATACCATTTGCATGTTTCAATTCCAAATGTTTCATTTCAACAAATGATTGCATCTAAAAACGGCAGCAGTATTAGGAAATTAGAAAGTGTGTGAAAAGTATGTTGCGAGCAACTCATGCTTGTCATAGGCGTAGCCAGGGGAGACTCAAGGGGCCATCAGTAGAAAAACAATTTCATCGCATTCTCCCTGAGTAACCAGAGAAACTGACTAAGTTTACGGTGCATAGCATTTAAACAAATCACCCTGCGGCCAAAATTAATGTGAAAACGCCTAAGCGGCTACGTCGCCCCTGTAGCCAAGACAATATTTGAAACAGCTGTTTGCAAAGCGCTCAGGGAAACTCATACCTCTACGTACATTATATCATGCAGATATATAACGCATCACGCACATTGTATGCAAGCAAAAAACTGATATAAAGTTAATACATCACAAAACTTTCGTTAAATCAAAACGGTCTTGTGTCTGCCCTAATAACCATCAGTTCTTAGGTAAAATTCTGATGTTGACAATGAACAACACGGTCTGTTCAAAAAAATCTAATAATCTTACTCTTTCTGTACNTTTCAGCTTATGAGANCAATAAAACAACATATTTTTTGAAANTGTACCTTATATTCTNGATGAAGATTGACAAATCGTCCACGTGCAGAAATTCACGGTCGAGCGGCACATGAAAATGAATTGCACTATCGAAAGACATTACAGCAACTCGAGTTTTGTCCTGGTGCACAACGATGTTTTCACACAACACTGCAAAACATTTTTAAAGAATGAAGCCTCACGGAACAGTTAATAAGTACCATGGGCGTCCACAGAAACTTTTCCAGGGGGGCAGCGTCAACACTTTGCCTATCCTTTTTAGGTTTCTGACGATGCAATGAAAATGGATGTTCACAAAAAGGTTTACCCCTTCTACACCGCAAAGAAAATGCCCCATGTTACGGCAACAGTCACAAAAATGCGCTTCGTTGGCAGCAATAGCCAGGTATATTGCGATAATTTCTATTTTGCTTAGCAAGACTCGTCAGCGTCACTTCGAAACAAGAGCTGCAAACGTTTGGGAGCTCACTCAGAAATCAGAATTAAACCTTAACGATTAAGACGTGTTCATTCATAGACGTATTCTAACAGGTCACGTAGTTTTAAGCTGTGTAAAAAGAAGAATGCATAAGCGTACAGTAGTTTTCGCAGTGGCGTATCTCGACAGAATGGCGCCCATGACAAGGTTTGAATGTGCTCCCTTTAATTTCAAATTTAGATATAGGCACCATAGTTGCGAAGCACGAACCATAGAGAAAACGAATGTTTCAAAAGAGAAAATGTATGTTTAGTTGTGTTTCAAACAAATAACAATAAATTATCCATACGGACCGTAGTATACACGAAAAGCGGAAGTGCTAAACAGCCTTATAATGAAAATCACGGCCAAAGGAAACGATACAAACGACATATTGCAGACGTTTCGATAACTGCTGTTATCATCATCAATGCATTGCAAATTGCAATATGTCGTTTGTATCGTTTTCTTTGGCCGTGATTTTCATTATAAGACCGTAGTATACTTCTATACTCATTTATTTTTGTATAAAGAATATCAAAACATTCAAACACTAACGTTACAATAGCTCATACATAGTGTTGGCTGACCAAATCGTAAATCTTACACAAAAATAACATAACGTACTGCAAACGACACGTTCTTTTAAAATGAAACACACTTTTTTATAGCGTGAAAGGACGAATGTCATCTAGATATGCCAAACGAGTGTTCTTGTTCTGTCACGACGTCTGAGTGTCGTGTTGTGTCACAATACCATAGTTTTGTCATATGTTGTGGGCCTGGCGCAACACGCCCGACATCAGGGGCGCAGTCAGGATTTTTCTAAGGGGGGGCTGAAGTTATGGAAGCAAAAGCCTTGAAAAAGAAAAATTGCTTATGATTAGAATAGTCAAGGACAGCACGTAATTT
>JGI24158J21664_10014633_pt1 | contig 10281 bp, 7 predicted proteins | sample Ectturendosymbi3_FD_21664 | JGI IMG/M metagenome (IMG submission 21664) | reverse complement strand
TTTTCACCTTTCAATAAATGTGATCATCATTGTGGTATCATTTAAAATCCTGGATTTGTGCCCAATCGCTTTGTTTCAACAATTGTGAAACACCCTGTACACATTAAATTATTTGAGAAAGTAATCAAAATAAAGGTGCCAATGTGTTTCGTGCGCGTACTGAAACATTGGTACAAGGAACAAACCATGCAAATAAAGTGGGGCAAGCATCTTTCTGAACGGTTTCATGTGTGTAATGGGGTTAGATAAGGGGGAGTACTGAGTCCATACTTGTTTGCTGCTTATTTAGATGATTTGTCCAATGAACTAAACAACATTAAAGCAGTGTGTTATATTGGTGCAATCTTGTTAAATCACTTAATGTTTGCTGGTGATATTTGTGTGTTTTGTCCAAGTGTACGTTGGTTGCAAATAATACTAGATGTGTGCCAGGCGTATGCAGAATCGCATGGGATTATTTTAAACTGCAACAAAACTGTTTGTATGTCGTTTAAGGCTAAGAGTGCAAAAAGCACAGCCACTCCAGTCTTGAAATTGGGTGGTCAATACGTAAAATCTGTTAACCAATAAAAATATCTGGGGATTTTATTGGATACTGAGCTCTCAGATGACAAAGACATTCAGAGACAACTGCGATATCAATATTGTGCAGCAAACAAGCCGCGAGCCTCCTTTTCCCGATATTCAAATGCAGTTAAAAACGTACTTTTTCGTTCCTTTTGTACGCCCATGTATGCATCACAATTATGGTGTAATTTCAGGTAGTCATGGATGCAGAGATTGCGTGTAGCATACAATTTTGGATGCAGAGCTCTATACAACCTGCCATGAAGAGCGAGTGTTAGTAGCCACCAGGTTCAATGTAACATTCCTACCTTTGAGATGTTAGAACAATCATGGCCTAATAATGCATGACTTGTTGTGCTAGTTAATTATTATTTGATAGCTCAGGTAGATTGGCTTGCCCTAACCATTATTTCAAAAATAAACCAATACATACCAATGTCAAAGCTGTATCCAGTGAGGTTTTCAATTCTTTCCCAATGCCTCCGTTTCATAGCCTTGTCAGACATTAATTCAAGTAATGGGCACGTCTCATTAAAATCATCAATTTTTTGCTTTAAATCAAGAAAAGCTTGCCATTCCTTCAGGCCTTTGGGTAACTTCCTACACCTAAAAAATTAAAAGGTAAAACATGTCAAAAAATACCATTTGCCTGATATAGCTAACTGTTCAATAATTATACAATTGCTTCAAAAAAAGAACATCCCACATTGACACTATACACTGGTTTGGCAATGTCAAGAAATCTATATTTGTTGTATTCACCAGTAAATCCTTTCTAATTCAACACTTTAAATGGTTTTATGACAATGGTTTGTCTAAGTTGTAAATCACTTTTTCCTATCCAACCCTTCATGTCTAGCAGTAAACAACTGCAAAACATGCATTGATACTGGTATATGATTTACTCAAGGTAAGACATATTGGTATCCTTTACCTTTGTGCTAATTTTCAATCAGAAAAACATGCACCTACACTCAAACACACTGCATCATTATTTTTCTACTGAGGAATAAAGAATATCAATTTCAATATGGTGAAATACATATTAATTGCTTGCAGTAGTAGAGAGGTTGTGCCACAAGTGAACCACAAGATAAAACCATTACCACTGAAGTGGAATGCTATTGTTATCAGTGGAACGCCATGTTCAATCATGGAAAGCACCTAATGGAAATACTGAGTAAGAGACATCACACAAATAAGAAGTATAACTTTTCGACTTGGGACTTGACTTTTTCAAATCAGAATAGCACAAATGGTGCAGGTAGACCAGGTGATCATGAGATCCTTTCCTGTTCCATGCCTAAAAAATGGCCATTCAAGTGTTTTACATGTTTGGAATGTTTATTGTTTGGCTTTGATATCATCATATAGTTATGAAACAATATATTTCATATAACTGCAAAAGCTTGCTCACTGAATTGCAATTCTGCAAACAACATCTGAATTGTCTCATAACAACAATTTTGATGATGATTTTGGCCACTAACGTTTATGATGCAATGGTCATTTTCCTGGAAAATACAAAAAAGCTTAACACGTTTGCTGCCAGTGTATGAACATATCATACTTTGAAATCACACATTGAGCCATTATTTTCGCACAACTTCACAATTCCATAAATCGCCAGTCGATTGTGTTAGAGAGCTGTTCAAACCCTCAGAAGAGTCGGAGAGTCTTCTAGTTTGCAATGAAAACATTTCTTTTCGATTTCAGGTTTTTTTGTGGGTGATATCATAAGTGGGACAGAGGTTTAAGCCTTTTTGGGCCAAGGTTATCGGCCCTGAGCCCCATCTGCAAGAGAGAAGTGTTTTGCCCAAGTTTTTAGTGGAAACTAGGCTAAAATCCAAGTTTTTGAGCCTTTAATTGGCTTTCTAGAGTTACTGGTTCAAAAGTTAGCGTATAACAACCAAAGTTTGGCTAAACATCTTTTACGATAAATCTAGGATAATTTAGTTTTACCACAAAAGGGAAGTGTTTCACAAAGGTGTGTACAATGTAAGTCAAAAACTAAAACAATATTTTGATTGTGTCAACACATCCTACTATGACAATCACTACAGTGCTAAGAAAATACAACAATAAAAACGATGTGAAACGTAAGTATGTCACAATTTGGCGATAACAGTCAAATGTTCCCAATATGCAAAGCTTGATAGAATTAGCACAATTGAAACAATCATGCCAATTTGGAAGAACATGGTACTAGATCTATCAAATCATGTAAAAATAATCAATCCACAAATATCAGTGATAAATGATGTAGTAGTGCTCACCGTTGCTGAAAATCAAGTAACTCTTGATTGATCTTATTTATATCCACTTCAGTCCACAAAATGTCATAATATCCATTTATAGATTTCATTACTGCATTGTACAAACCATAGAGTTTTTGCAGTAAGTTAAGTTCTTTCCTTGTTTGTTGCAGGCTAGGATATTCAGTTACTTGCAAACCAAACAGTTCTTCACCAGCATTGTAGGTTTGGTACTTCCTCCAAAGATCATCAAATCTGCAAAAGCAAAAAATTGTATAAACCTTAAAAAAATCAGGTTAATTGTATATTTCAGTTTGCCTGCCATTGTGCACTTGTGTTAGGAAATCTGTCCATAGTTCAAAAGTTTTTCTGTTGTGTTTCCCAACTTGCACAACTTACTGACATAAAAACTGTATTTATCAACTGACAGTCACTGCAAAACAAAAAGAATAGAGCACACTTGCAATCAACCAATTTGAAAAAATAAGGTTCTCAATGTTCAAACTCAATCTATACTAAAATCCGAATGTTAAGCCTGCATAGGTAAAAATATTAACAATCCTATGCAAAATTAGTTCACATTATGCAGATCAATCCTAGTCACCCCGACGGGGTTCCAACACATCCAATGCCACTGTAACATTTCCTAACAGAGCAATTGCACACTAAAATGGCCCACAAAACTAAAATCAGGGCCATAATAAATACAACAACTCATGTAGTGAGAGACATTGGGAATGACGAGCACTAATGAAAAAAATTGCCAAGGGCAATAAAACAAAGTCATCAAATGTAGAATGGTCACCACCCTTTAATCTAGTTACCAGATGACAACAGTGGGATTTAAACAAAAGCAATTTTTAATCTTGGATCAACAAGTAATTACAAAATTTCCATTGTTTTACCTGAACAAAAATGCTTTCTCATTACATGGGACAAGACATCTCGCTGCAGCTAATATTTTTTACTTCAAAATATGATTTAGGTGTTATGTCACTCTAATACTATGTCACAGGGGCAATCGCCCTAATCGCCCCTGAACTGAAGTCACAATTTTATAACGAATTCGTCATATTGATTGAAAGGTGTAACAGCTAGCCTCAGAAATTGTCAGTGCAATTATCTGAACAAAATACTAGTTAAGCATTGTATTCAAAAGCAACCTTTTAAGAATGAACAGTTGATGATATTGTTTACTGCACCAGAAGCCTCATGCTAATTTCTCGGAATTCCCTTATACATCATGATGCAAAATTTATCAGAGCAACTGTACTCAAGCGCTCTTCTCTGCAGTGATTTCGCAAGTGTATTCTTAGCAATCTCAATCTTGACATAGAGCACTCCGGAGACACAGTTGTACAGGTAATTCTCCGCACGAAATTTACAAGTGTATGAATGTTTGGATAAACAGATGAACAGTTCTCGTTGCTATGTGTTTGAAAAACTTTTCAGCACTATGTTTGCACTGACAAAAAACGATTCTAAAGTGATGAACACGCTTTGAAAAAACACTTGATAACAGGGAAATATTTCCTTGGGTGTTTCGATGATGCAACCAGTAGCTACAGCTCGACTGATGCATCAGCATTGCAGGGTATCATATTGCAAAAATTCCGCCGATGTATATCAGGAACAATTACTCATAAAATCCACTACAATATCGTGGAAACTCAAGTTGATACATCATTTCTGATTGAATAACATAAATTCCCTGTCCTGTTTCTTACGACGTGCTACCTTCTGACTACAGCACATAAAGTTACACAATACTTAAGACCACTGTGGAATTGCTTCAATAATCTGCTCTATGATATAGCATTTGCTCTCAGGTTTTGTCCACTAAGTAGAAGACTATCTAACCTGCAAACAAATCAGGAAACGTGCTGTGGTGGTTCGCTGTTGTAATGACCGAGGTTTGTGCACATTGCGGTTCTTCATCACAGTGAAGTAATGGTTTCATCACTGTTTGTAATGAGCCGCACATTATGTAATGTCATCTTCATAATTCCTCTTTGCTTTCATGCTTGTGTCATATATTTTATTACTTATTTGCATGGATGTCGAAGTATTTTTCTAGGGGGGACAGCAGTAAATTTTACAAACATTTTTCTAAAGGGGAAGGTGGTGAAATTTGGCTTCTGCCAATTAAAACCGAGAAAAAAAATGTTTGATAAAATAATCAAAATGCAAGAGGCTGAGGCCCCCTTTTCACATCAGAGCTTGCGTGCAATGTTCCAAACTTATCACAATCTGCTCTTTCATTTGAAACTTGCGTGTCTATTTTATTTGTTTATGTGGCCTACATCCTGAAAAAAAATGTGTCCTGTTAACAGTGGTTTCCGTAATACAAAAATATCAGCTTCGGTCATTGGCAATGACAAATGAAAAACATCGGCGTCGGTCCAAAAATGTCATCGTTCAAGCTCTACCAGTGCTACTCTAAATGCATTAGGCCACTAGCCAATTTGATTAGGTCTTTTATTCGGGTAGGTTTTGTCAAGAGCTGCCTTTCCATGACAAACCCCCTTTNACCAAGCTAGATGCGCCACTGTATGGTGTAGTAGAGTCCTGCGCGGGCGGGTAAANCCGCGTGGGTTGCGGGTACCCGCATTTGCGGGGCAGGTGTGGGAACCCACACTGCTTTGCGTGCAGGGCAGCTGTGGGTTGAACTTGTTGTGGGTGAGTGGCGGGCGCGGGATGAGAAATACCTTAAGCGGTAAAATGAGTGTTGAGTCAAAGCACATGAACTTAATCAGCTCAAAAATCACAAAACAACGGGGATGAACTGAAGTTGTTTGCCAGCATTGCGCTTAGGACAGTAGGCCCGCAGCAGTTATAACATTTTGATGCAACGACCCACTGTTGCGAAACATTAGCTCAGGCTCTTGCCTTGTGGTGGGCAATTGACCATTTTCCTATGCAACCGTTGTACGAGGTGAGGAATACTTCAGTCTAGCAGCCTTTTTAAATGGATAAGACAGCGCTTAACGCACAACTAGTCACAAGTCACAACTGGACTGAACGTGCCTTTTACCACCTCAAATCTGCTGACTGCAGAAGATCAGATCTGTGGAAAGGTTTTGGATGCCAATGAACAAAATGAACTGCTTGATTTTGCTGCTTGTTAAACTTGTCTTCAGGCGTTATAAGTAGGGCAAGTTTTGCAACTTTTTTTACAGCTCCCTAAATACGCACACAGAATTTTTATCTAGTACAATGTTTTATGCTGGTTTCCAGGAATTTTATATGGCAAATTGTTTCTTTTTTACATACAACCATTCCTGCAACTTCTATCGAGTATTTTGCAAAGTGTAGAATTTTGATTAAAAAAACATGCTTTCATAACTATTTCAGTATAGTTCTGTTCTCTTTGATAACCAAATCTAACTGAATATTGACCTGAAAGGAATTGCAGAAATGACCCGGTCAAACATCAGTTTACAACTGCACACCAAATTGTAAAATTGCCAAACGACTTCACGCACAAGTTTTAGCATGCTACGCAAACTGTTGGTAAAAGGTCGCCATTTCTCCCTACGTAATGTTTGGAAATATTCAGCATTACATGTAAATAAATCGCTTGAGTAAATCACTTTCGTCTAAAAAGTGATTTACTCAAGCGATTTATACAACATTTTACTGCAAATTTTGTTAAAACTAATGCATGCTTCTCACAATTTTATTGCAACAAAAACTTGCCCTAGTTCTGAGTTTTTAGTAGTTTGTGGACAGCTGCAGGTTTAAGACCAAACAAGTGCAGTGCGGGGCTGGTGCGGGTTGGGTGGGTCTGCAGGGTGGGGCGGGTGCGGGTTGGAAGTGTGCGGGGCGGGAGCGTGCAAGATTTCTCCAATTCCTACGGGTGCAGGGAAGGGTGGGTTTAAATTTTGCGGGTGCGGACAAAAAAAATTCACCCCGCGCAGGACTCTATGGTGTACACTCACTACCTTAAAGGCATTCCTTGCACACATCATTGACATGCTGGGGATGATAAAGAAAATAATAAAATACCAATATCATTAGACACCACAAAACACACCAAAGGTTTTAGTTGCTACACAAAGGCAATGCTGTAGTTGAACTACCGTATTTTCCAGACCATTAGGCACACCGGATTACAGGGTGCAGCATCAAATATTGAATGCTACCTGTTCTTGTTTCATACGTAAGGTGCACCAGATTATAAGGCGCATCAAATGAAGCAAAACTCAGATAATATACCAGTAAATTTAAGCAGACAGATTAAAGTCCCTTGGATTACCACACATACGAGGGAGTCTAACCTCTCACACATGCCTAATCCGCTAGACACAAGTATAATAAAATAAAAGTTGTGTGCAGGTTTGATTTGGTGTGCACCAATTTGGCCAGGAGCTTCATAGAGCAATATGATTTGTGGTATGTGCTAACTGCTACATAGGCTGTTCATTGCAATTGTTGTTGGTTTATTATGTAACATGATGGTCTGTTTACAACAAAATCTTATCTAGCAATTAAATAAATAGCACCATTTACCACATAAGATTGGTTCTAGATGAGACAGAACAACCAGATCCATACATTAGGTGCACTGCATTAAGGCACACCTTCGATTGTTTAGAAAATGAATGGATTTTAAGTGCGCCACATGGTGCAAAAAATATGGTAACCCCGAAACAACACACCAGTAACTCCTGCAATGGGTCATTGTCTGACTTTATGTATCAAAATGAGCTAACACAATCAAAGTGAAAAAGATTTGCCATAATCCCGAGTTGTGATAATAGCAGATTGTTCCCCAACCAAACAAATAACACTATTTTTGATACACTGCTGCTGCAAAAGTTAACACTTTGGCGTCCGGCCGCTTTCAAGGATTTTCGAAAAAATACCAAAACGCACGTGGCTTTGTGCGGGAATTTCTCTGGTCCGATAAGCGCTACAGACCCGGTACGCAGCAAGTCTTCAAGCCTGCACTCGAAAAAAACTTTTGCATGGGTCGTGCGGATNCTTTGTGAGTGACATCATAAGTGGAGGAATTTTAGGCCACCTTGGCACACTTTACCTGGCCCTGGGCACCAACCTTAAGATGGTAGTATTTCGATGAAGTTTTTATTGGAAACTAGGCTACAATCCGAGTCTTTTGATACTTTGGATAACTTGCTGGGGTTTCAGGTTCAAAAGTTATGATCTAAAGCAATGAAAATATTTGACTAATTAGCTAATCAGATAAATAATTCATTTCTTTAGTTTAGATCAATGTTTCTCAAAGTGGACGGAATTGCCCCCATGGGGGCGATTTTGATGGGCAACGGAGGGAAAAAAACAAACGGAGAGATAGGGGAGATCATCTATGTGCCTGGCTACAGCAAGGACTATTTCAGGGCTGTGGAAGCGTGGTAAAATGACACAGCCCTGGCTCAGGTGCTCTTCTTTTCATGAACATTGCTCCAGCTCCGGTGCTCTTGGTTTTCAAGTGTGGCTTCGGTTACGCGGCTCCCGCTCCAACTCCGGCTTCTGGTCGTTTTCAGACATTAATATTTTGATTGATTTGGTGTGCCTCAATTTGAATGGAAAATTAATCAAATCAAGTACACAAAACGAAGAGCATATAATAAACTTTTGAGCAATTTAATCTGGTAGTTTTTACAAGCAGCACTTAATTTTACCATGAGGAAATCAACGAAAAATCAACAATCACAAGTTCAGACGATTCCGAGAACAGTCACTAGCAGAAACGTAACTGCAGGTAACGGTGATGTAAACAATTTCTGGAAAGGCAGTTGCTGGTTTTGTCGTCTGAGGACTTTGTGTTATTTCGTACAACCAGAGTCAAGAAAATGGCTGTTTGGAAAATTATATTTGCACACGAGCATTTAATACAGATCAGTCCCAATTGACCAAGTGTTTTCCACTCATTGCATGCTTTGCCTGTTGCAGTCTTGACGATTCCAGCTAACAGCGCTGCCTGGACAAACCATGCAAAGAGGGCAAAACAGTCAACTCTCATGTGTTCGTTCCAACATGCAAACATTTGCATTAACACAAATGCAAAGATGTGTTGAAAGCCCTTTGTCCAAGGAAATAGTATGACTTCTAGCAATAAATTCACATTCGACACTTTTGAAGTAGCTGAAAACTTGAAATTTTATGTGTTTTTCACTCATAATAAGCAGTGATGAATCGCAGAGTGAAGCACAATTTGACACGCAAAGCTTAGGAGAAAATACGACTGGTCAACGCGTTGAAAACATAGATCTTTTCCACAGATGAAAACTTCAAGGTAAGTCCACATTTGTTTACATTGATTTGTAAACCCTCCGGAGAATGCACTGCTGTGCCAAGCAATGCTAGTTCGCTACCAATTATTTATAACTTTCATGCTATGCTACTGCTTGTAAACACATTGTTTCCTAACGAACTTCGCCAACAATCCAGTAAACCTTGACTAGTAAGCATACCGGTTTCAAATAAAATTTCCTACTTCACAGTGGCGTGCTACACATTTCACGCTTAAATCTCCAATGGTATCCTATCTTAATCATACTCTCTGCTAACAGCATGACAACATAGCTACAAAAGCTATGGATATTTTATCATATAATTACTCATTATCACTCAGTTCTTTTAGATCACTGCACTATTACAGACCTGGTTTGATCATTCTGACTAGAAAGTAAGATGTGGTGGGAGTTAAATTTTTCTTACTTCTACAACAGTGGTTCTCACCCATTTCGCTGAAGGAGCTAAATACAGACCTACAGTTTTGTTACAGAGCAGCACAAAAAAATTAATCACAAGTCAATTGTCCGGTTTTGTTTCATTGCACTAACGAAGTCTGTAGCACCCAGGAGGAGGTCCTGGTTTCTACTGAGATAGAGTTNGATATAAGCCTGGTACTCAAAAAGTCCTGTCTCCGAAAACTCGCGACCAGTCCCAGAAAGCTGTTGTATTACCTTGCGGCGANACGTTCACNGATAGATGCCGATAAAGCACGGCCAGTCGATAAACAACTAGTCACAGATTTGAGGAAAACAAGCTTTTAGAAAAATGTCCGTACCAGTACCAAGCAGTTACGCATTCGATCAGAAACAACGGAATGCTACAAGCCAAAAAAGACTTCAACTGCATGACAACGCGCTTTTAAAGCCAAGACCACGTGGTGAGCTGCTATCGAATGCGTTGCGCCAATCAACACGTGAGGAATGCGCGAAGCTCGACTAGAGGAATTGCTTGGACGTAACATACCGGCCCCAAATGACTGCNCTAAGGAATAGTCATTTCAAACACTGTGCAGATAAAGCAATGACGACGGAAAACGCAGCAAATTACTTGCGTAACAACAGANAGATAACAAAGAGTCGCGTCTCGTTTTACCTGCAAGACAACAGACAAGGGGATAATGCAGCGAGCGATAATTTCACGTACGTAAGAAAACGCTGCCATCAAAAACGTAAACTTCCGCCGACGATGAACCGTACGT
>JGI24158J21664_10014632_pt1 | contig 10283 bp, 5 predicted proteins | sample Ectturendosymbi3_FD_21664 | JGI IMG/M metagenome (IMG submission 21664) | reverse complement strand
CATTTTAATTCAATAAACGCGTAACCGTATTGCACATATTACATTTTATACCCAAAGCAAAAGACTTTTCCTAACTACTATACACTGCTTCCTCTACGCTATAAGCAGCTTCGTCCTGGGGAGGTCTGCAGCCTAAATGACCCTTGGTCGTTCGCAACCTCCCACTCCCTCATGCATTTTATAAATCGATGTCATTGGAAGTCATAGCAGTACTACATTATCGTAATCACTGGTGGCGCCATTCATGCGTGTGTCTTAAAAGCTTGATTTTTATCAAAGTAAACGTTTTAGCACCATCAAGTGTATGCTCTCTACTACCGCCATGTATATATCCTCGTCTTCTTTCATGTATTTGTGTGTTCCTTGTTACTGCGATGCATTTTTAAAGTCTAGCGCCTTGCGTGTGGGAGTGAAGACGTTACACAATACAATACTAATTTTATACAGAAAAAAAGACACGTTTAATGCCTAATAATGCTGTATATATTTAAATAAGGTGACCAATGAGCATCAGCAAAATCGGCGAGTAAGTTTCCGTGCTACTTGAAGGGAGGCTGAATGTGTAGTGCGCATATGATTACGAATCCCTGACCTCTTGGTGACTCACTCTGACTGAGACATAAAGAACTGATTCATAATTTGCATGACACTAATTTCTAACGCAAACTTTGCTGTATCCATGCGTGTAACTCAGTTCAAAGAAACTCAATGCGATGATTTATGATGTCACTCTCTTTTAGAACCACTTTTGTTGTTTCAAAACTTAAAGATTCTCTATGCCTTGCAGTAATGCTAGGCTTAGCTTAGACATCAACAAAATAAAATTTGTAACAGCGCACATGTGACGCTGTTAAGTGGTAAAATTTAATGATCGTATATTTTAGAACCAACCTAATAACCGAAACCTAATGACAAGCAGACACACTTTTTCACCTGACTAAATGCAAAAGTAAATGAAATTTTGGTTTCATTGTTTGGGATGTTGCCTCGCGTGCAAAGTGCACATCTTTCTCTGCGGTGGAGGTAAACAAGTTCTGATGTAGCCGTGCCCAAAGGGATATTTCAAAATCCAGCGGACAACCAAGTAGGTTATCCCTTTTGCATCTGGACTGTTGGTAATAAAGAATTCTTTCCGTTGTACAAGATGCAGCTTCTTCAACGCTGCCAGCTTATTGGCTAAGTTCGATCACCGTTTTGGAAGCAAGTTGGGGTTCGATTTGCTACTCTAACTTGCACAAGGAGTGTAATACTTTTTTCAGGATTGAAGTCGGTGGTATATGTTAATAGCCCAATTCAAGTACCAACAACCTTTTCGGACTACTAGGCCACTTCAGAGGGTCAAGAAGGCACACTAGGCCAAAAGAAACAAGTTTTCCAAACGCGGGTTGTCTCAGTTGATTGTATGGGTCAGACAATTTATGCACGGTAGGCACCAGGTTGCGGAGTCGGAGGTAAACTATCCGACTCCGACCTTTCCAAAATTTTCGACTTCGACTTTCCAAAATTTCCTACTCACGACTCCGACTCCTTAATATAAAGGGAATGTAATTTGGATGTTAAAAACAATGGAAATCGTGGTGCACAGCAAGAAATCTCTGTTTCAACAAAAGTTTTAAAGAAATTGTACCATTTCAACAGGAATTCCCAATTTAAGAGTGTGATTTAAAAAATGATCCAAATGGACATCCGGAGTCGGACAAAAAAATTTGACTCGGACTCCCAGTGTTGTTGGGAATCCAACTCCACCCGAAAACCTCCGGCTCCGACTCGGCAACCCTGGTAGGTACATTAGTTTCGTTAACGCCGTTTGCCAAAGAAACAGGTGCAGAAGATTGTTTTGGAGACTGTTTGAGAGAAAAATTAAGCAACGTTAAATTCACAAACATTATTGCTCGATTACTATTTAACGCTCGGCTGAAAACTTGCACACATTTTAGTTCACTTCATTGGTAACCTGCATATGGGTCTACTCATGCCAAAGGCCTGGTGCGATACAAATGCGATTGCATGACTTGCATTCAGGACCGAACACTGCGAAACCCTCACTCAACTCCTAAACCAAAAGCCCACGACGTGTTGTTGACTAATTCAACAGCGTTGTTTCGAACCAGCAATAATGAACCAGACAGATTTTCATACTGGAACTGTATCCTGCGCGCAAGCAGAAAAGAGTTAAATAGTTTTTGTGAAAGATTCATAATAGTTCATACTCAAGTGCATGCAGGGCCAGCCCTTGTAGGTGCGGGGCCCAATGCAAGACCTAGACGCGGGGCCACTATGAGCAGTGTTTTTTATGACGCCATCGTGTTCAGTCAACCGTGCTATACGACAGGTCCGTAACTAGGGAGGTGCAGGGGGGCATCGCCCCCCTGAAAAAATTTTCGCCCCCCCCCTAGAAAAATGTGTTGGGTATAGTTTAAAACTGTTGGACATAGTTCAAAAAATTTGGGCCCATCTTAGAAAACACTTCACCCCTGGTGTCTCAACCTGGTTACGGGTCTGCTATACGACCATGGTAGAGCGCAGATATAAAGCCTTAGCGCAAGAGCTGAGCACGTTTGCTAACGTTAGATAACAGAGGAAATTGTTTGTTCGATAATAGAGGAGAGCGTTGTTTGTTAATGAGATTTATAAGCCGTTTCTACTGAATTCTCGAGCGCAAGGGGTATCTGAAAAAAATGAACAATCTACCTAAACNCCATGGCGCGGGCCCCCCAGAGGCGCGGGGCCCAATGCTAATGCGGTTGCGTCGGCTTAAGGCCGGTNCTGTGTTAGTGCCGGATTAACAATNGTAGCAAATGTAGCAATTGCGACGNGCCCAGCGCTTTTGGGGGCCCCGCGGTCTTTTGTAATAAATCTCATATATAAGATTTTTGTCAGTCTAAAAANCCAGTATTTCGGTAAATTTTCCATAAGTAGTAAGCGAAGGTGTTAAGTTGAACGCTGTCTGTGTCCAGAAATTCTTGTTTGATTCTTTCTGTACAGTTACGTAACAGAAGGCATAGGATTGCAGTCAGCTGTGTTGCAATATTAGCTGATTTGCTGCTAAATCTAGCAGGATTTTCTCACTGTTAGCTTTCATATTTTCAATCAACGAGTTAGCTGATTTTCTAGCAGGATTTTACCAACCGTTAGCAGGGATGTAGTGGGGTGAGAACGCGTTCCCAGAACTAAAGGACGAAGGAGTTTTTTGCGTGTGAGTGCATATGAGCGATATTTGGTGTTAGAGGTTGGGTTTAACCCAGGGGTGGAGTTTCCATACTTCTTTTTTAGCACTACACCCCTGCCAAAAATTTGTTTCAACAGATTTTCAAGATGAAAACGTTTACACCTTCATAAAAAAGTATACTTCTCTTCTTTATGACGTTTTTAATTGGGTAACACCTGGACAAAGCACAACCACCTGCCTGCAATTATTTAGAATTTTTATTATGATGCAACGAAGCGGCTTCAAGCAGATAATTGTATCAAATTCACTAATAACAAGTAATTAGATGGCTTGGTGAAGCTTAAATAATTTGCTTGTGTGCTTAGTGAGCGCGTTATAGGTAGAATATATTTTTATCCCACGGCATGATATTTCCAGGTAGTTCAGTTACGCTAGTAAGTAGTAATGTCTGGTAAAGAGCTTCCTGGTATACCAAAGCTGCCAAAAGTTTCGACATACAGTATATGGTTGCAAGATTCAGAACTAAGATGACTCAGTGCCTACCAAGGCTGTGGAGCCGAAACTCAAATTTCGGGCTCCGGTCCAAGCATCTAAATTTTTTGGCCCCGGCTCAAACCTAGAAAAGTTTTTGGCGCCGGCTCCAGAACGATTTGGTCCATTAAAAACTAAAAACCACTGTATTATTTGTAAAACTCGCTAGCCCCACACACAGTATTTCTGTTGAACGAGAAGCCGAGTTTCAGGCTCCGGCTCCAACATCTAAAATTCCTTGGGCTCCCCCTTCACAGCCCTGGTCCCTAATGCCTATCTTGCTGATTCAAGAAAAGCCGTTTGCAAAGTTTCCAATAATGCAATCATAGCGAACTTACGAAGACCAGACTTAGAAAGTTGTAGGGATGGAGCTATGCTTAGATTGTTTATCGCTGAGCATTGTTCTACTGTATAAAGTATAAACATATGCGGCTATTTGAAAGAGATCGTCAAGAACTGTGTGTCATACAAAAAACGAGGTAAACTGCAGTTACGTTGCTCAAAATGGTGACTGAAAGAAAATTGTGCGTCGAAAAGTGTGTTGGCCAATACCGGCATTTTCAGCCCATGCTAACTGAGAGCGAGTGCAAGATGAAAAATTGAAACATTAATATATTGTATAACTTTATAGGATTCTTTTAAATCATGTTAAAAATGACAGATTTTTTAACAGAATTTCACTGCTTTTAACAGATTTTAGCTGAAAATTTGTCACAAGACTTTTAGCAGTATCTAGCAGCTTTTTGTGACACCATTTAGCAGATTAAGGTCACAACCATCTGGCAACACTGGCGATCAGCAGTCAGCACTATACACTCAGAGTCAGATTTTCATGTCACCATGCGAACTGGAGAGCGCATGCTGAGAGTAAAGCTATAGTAACACGGATGCCTTGCCCATATACTTTATGATTTAGCAGGTGTTGAGACGTTTTTAAACTTAGGGCCCCGCGCTCTTGAAATGCTAAAGGCCCCGCGCTACCTTAATCCGGCACTGCCCAGAGTGCATGCTTCTTACTGTTGAAGCACTCAACCAATACTTTCGGTCAAAGTCTGCAGATTCTTTACTGGTTATTCTATAGCAGGTACATGTACCCCTGGGGGTACATTTAAGAGAAAAATATATTTATTTCCAAATATTCTAACATATAAAAGTTCTAGTAATACTTCAATGGATTTTGATATTTTACTCAGCTTTTTGGTCATAAGAAATTTTAGGGGTACATGCTCATTTGTCGAAATGCTGAAGGGGTACATGGTCAGAGAAAGGTTGGGAACCTCTGTTCTATAGCATACCTTCCCATAATTTGACGGTCGTGTCCAATCCTATGAAATTGTAGCTACGTCATTGGCTAAACATGTGAATTATGATCGTACTTGAAACGTTCCTCTCATCTGGCAGCTCTTGTCCGACGTGGTCATCTATTCCAAGGCGTCCCTGCTTATGGACTGATTTCAACAATCCTGCTCCAAACCCGCATGTTTTGTATGGAGCACTGGTTGGCGGACCAGACCGACACGGAAATTTTGCCGACAAAAGGATGGAATTTGTGCATAATGAAGTTGCCCTTGATTACAATGCAGGTTTTCAATCTGCTTTGGCTGGTGGGTTTACCGACAACATTCATGGCGATTCAGCCAAGTAGGGGTCACTTAACAAAATTTGTTAAGCCTGTTCATCCAATACAGATTTCAGCAAAGGTCACATAGCAATTTGTGGCTTGCAAACTGCAAAGCACACAAATTTTTACAGTTCGTGTTGTGGTATCATCAAGTTCATCACCAAGAAGTGAAGATGAATGGATGATATCTTTCAGTGAAAACTTGGAAACGTTTTACTGCAATTTTTGAAATCACAGTCTTTATTCAGCATATACAAACGATGCCGTTTGGTAAAACCATTAAAATTTATATTCAAGATTCGATTTGACAAGTTTCTTACATTAGGCTCCATTAGGCATAAATGTTTTAGATTGGCGTCGGAAGTCAGGGCAGAAGGGGGTCTGATCCCCCTGGATTTTGAAATCTGAAAGTTACCTATTAAATGTTCAGCAAAAATGTGGTTTTCTGAGTTTCGAGTGGGTAAATTAAAATTTCGCCACTTTTGGCCCCCCTGGAAAATATTTTTGGTTACCCCTGGAAAAAAACACTATTGCCCCCCCCTAGAAAAAAGAACCTTTCTGACGTCAATGGTGCTAGGCACTGATTGGTGTTTCATATATGGTGTTACAAGCACCGAGAGATTTGGTCTCTGCCCCGAGACCGATTTTAGTGAGTGTCAGACTACGTATGTCTCAGATCTCATCTCGTTCTCAAAGAACGCACCTTTCGATGTCGAACCCTTTGTCTCGAAATTTTACTTGCTCTATCGACATGTATTTGACAAGCTCCAGAAATTTACCCTGCTCATGGTTAGTCTCATGATCATCCTTGCTAAAGGAAAAGTAAAAAAGTTGGCAAAAATGAAAGAAATTTGACGAAATTTAACTTTGAAAGTGTGAATGACTTTTTTGACAAGTTTATAAAAATTCTTGGGGAAGCCGAAAAGTTTTTAGTCTCGGTCTCGAGCGTTCCAATTTCGGTCTTGGACCTTTCAACAAACTCGCCTCGGACTTAAAGCCAAGTTTCGGTATCGAAGGTTACAACATCGAGTACATCATTGTTTTGTAAAAGATCCTACCATGTTTGAAGGAAACAGCTTAAGTCCATTGCTTTATAATGTTAAACAGAGCATTCTTGTATTACATTGTTCAAATTAAATTTCATGTCTATTGAAGTTTCTGTGTGTTACAGGTTTGCAGCATTTCGCCTCCACTGAAGTTCTTCAAGCATAACCTTCAAAAATTCTGAAACAGAAAGCCATTGCTGCAACAATGTTGAATCAAGCTGGCAACTTTACATCGTTGAAAAGAAATGCTATGTGCTTTATATATGCACAGCCTGTATTGTTACATCCTATTGATTTAAGCAGTCGTGAATTCTTCCAAATAAAAAAAGCCTGCAATTGGACGATCCAAAGTTAATTCATGTTGACAGTACAGTGTTCATAATAGCACAAGCACACGAAACGCGTTTGTAACGAGTTACAACACCAGACTGCAACCATGGATCAGCAAGCAGGGGTTACTAGATTGGCCATTTCATGGCTAATTTCGAAAGATTTGGCCATTGTTCAAATGCGCTGGCCATGAAAAAACACACTTGGCCATTTTGTAAAATTTGGCCATTTTTTCATTTTGTCATTGTAAAATGAAATTCACATGAAATATTTTATCTTTTTCTATTTCATTCATGTCACTGTAACTGTTACAGTAACTCCACTGGTGCAGTACTTCAACCTTGTGTTGTTTTGAAGTGTGGTAATTATTTAGCCTTTGCCAGGGCCTATGAGAGAGGGGTCCAGCAGGTACATTGTTCCGAGGCCCGACAGCTACAGAGGGGCCCGAGACCAAAGAAACATTTGAGTGTTTGTTACTAACAAACTCGGAATAATATAGCGAAATTAATCCCGGTGATTGCACTGGTTTGGCCTAAAGGATTTGGTAAGCTGGTGTGATGTATTATTTAATGTGAATTGCTGCCAGTGCATTTTCCTGATATATAATTAGCAGTAATTATTTCTGTTGAACTTGAATGTTTGACTACTTTGTCGAATTTAAGACATTCACGATTACTGTCCTGGTCTGTCCATTGAACTGAATTTTCCTCTACGTCTTTCATTTTCAAACAAATCTTTATAAAAACTCTTTCCAAAAAACCAAGAGCTTCAAACTAAGAGATACTTCAAGTGAAATTTGAATGGAAATATGCTAGTTCACAATGAAATCTAATCTAATAACAGTAGCCCTCGAATGTTGCGCATATGTGTAAGATAATTAAAAAGTTTAAAATAAAGAGGTAACTGCGCAGTGTAGGACGCAAGTGCTTATAGTGCACCGCGGCGGTGTGCTGTGCATTCTGCTGATTTTTTAACTTTCGCGGGCAGATGGAGGCTCTAACCGAATGTGAGTTTAGGATCAGCGGATATAACCAGGAATCTGAAGATTTCGACACCATACAGGATAAACTAACCACTTACAGTATTTCGACAGAATGCTTTAAAGCAGTGGTCGCCGGCCTGTGGCCCGTGTGGCTATTTATTGTGGTTCGTGGTCAAAAATACAGTGGAAGCAAACAATAGTCGGTTGACAATACTTCGTTTTGTACCTTCATTCTTGTAATAATTAGTAAGCTCATTCCAAGGATACAGTTACTCAGTGAAGTCGCAATCTAATTTCACATCTGATTTTTCGTATCTGTGCTCAAAAAAACAAGCACCTTGCACATATGTGTGGCCGCATAAAAACGTAAAAGCTCAACGTGTGGACCACGTTGCGACTCACCACGGATGTAAAAATCTGACACACGTGAAACACGAGCAAAACACATCAAGTAAAACGCACCAAAATGGTTGCAACTGGTAGGTTCACGATTCGCGCGTTTGTTACTTTTTCAAACTGCTAAGAATCGAACCCAAGTCGCAACGAAACTGTCGCGCGAAAGCATGTGAGGTTTAAACCAGAACCGTCGCCAGAAAGTCTTCACTATAACGGGCTTTACATTTGTGTACGGGGACCTGGCATTCTGAAAATTTGATGAAATCTCCACTGGTTACAGTGTTTCATATTTCAATATGGAAGTAATGCTCCCCGTGGCGACGGGAGTGCTTTAAATTTCCCTTATGCTGTCATTATTGAAAAAATTATTGTACAAAATGCTGCAATCACCGAATCAAGTAAAATTGAACAGAGCACAGTAAACAATTAAAAAGATTGCCCTGGCCTTCTTCATAATAAAATCATCTAGGAATTCATTACAATTTGTTTGCCTAAGTTTGGCACTTTTAATGCACCGATTGCTTAGTGTGGGCAACCTCTCTTGGAACATTACGACCCTTTAATTCAGTTTTAATTCTTTTGAATCTTGAAAAAAACTTACTCCTGAGCAGTTGCTATAGTAACCATCAAGCTAACAAATATGGGTCCGTGGGGTCGGATAAACTAAGAACCACTACTCTAAGGCATTAGACCCAAACGCACTTTTGTCATTTTCTTGGTGTTACCCTTTTGTTTGTCTCCTTGGGGTTCTGTGGTTGCAGTGGCGTGGCAAAGGGGGGGGACTCTGGGTGCCGCGGGCGGCACATTTGGGGTCGGCACTTTTCTGATTAAAAATTAATCATTGAAAGAAGTTTAACTGTTCTAGCTTTTCGTTATTTTGAAGTATTTTTTATAAGTTTTAAAATTTTTATCTCATCAATTTTTGTGTTTAGATTTAGATGCCATAGTGTTTAGAAGCCCTAGACTGGTAGGCTATCCAACAAAACACGACATGTAGCTGTGGAGTGAGCAGATTGTTGAAATGTTTACTCAAAATATCTGGATCATATCCAATGTGCTAAAGTGCCCCACTGTTTGCCTTGAAATCAGGGCTTTTTTAACACATTTACATGCGGGGCAATTGTGCCCCATTCCCTACACCTTCCTCGACAGACAAAGCCATTTCCGCCATCGCAGTCAAAAGTCCTTTGAACAAAGGAAAGAGGTGAAATTCGACAACAGACTAGCAAACGTTAGGACTTCGGTTGTTCGCGGTTTATATTGCCCCTCCTCTCAAAATCTGATAAAAAAGGCTTTGCATTAAATCACTGTAAATAGTCAAGGCTAGCCTAGTCTCTTTTCTCATATCTTTGTTTCCACAGTAACGCCCAACTGCTAATCATAACATCACCTGACACCTAGGCAGTGGTGACGCAGATTTCGCTGGGCCGACGATAGTTCAGTGGTAGTGTCCGCTTCTCAACTGGAAGGTTGTGTGGCCGATTCACCGTCACTGAGCGAATCGTCGTAGCGCTCCTTGGGTAAGATCGTGCGCCTCAACTGCCCCGATAAGAAGCATATTTCAGGCGTTGGCATGCCGCTAATTACCGTTGCAAAAATTATAAAAAAACATTTCTTGGCACATCTCTTGTCATTTTTAACGTTCAGTGGGATACTAGTGGCGTAATTAGAGTTTGAGCCAGGGAGGCAAAGCTTAGCTGAAGGGGTACCACTGGTCACCTTAGGGGGGCCAAGGAACCAAAACGCGTAAAAGGTTAAGAAATGACAGTGAATCTCTGGAGGTCGTGGATGTTCTAAATAAAAAAACGATAANACCCCGAAAAAAACAAAAAACAACAAATTAAAGAATACTAAATATCAAAATGCCAANTAAAGGGGGCCCAGTTTTTACATTTAGCTTGCCAGNGGGGCGGCTTCCCCCTTGCCTCCCCGTCAGTTACGCCACTGGCTATAGCCTAGTCAGTAAGTGGGCTTATCAACATTCAATTTTGGCGGTTGAATTGAAGAACTCTGCAAAGATAACGTTGCGCAGTTTTAATAATACGGCTGTTTTTCTGCATAACGTAATGGTGTAGGAATCTCGGAAAATAACGTTCTTGAAGGTGGGGTAATGTAGTTGGTGTGTTTGCGTGGGTAACTTTGAGCTCAGATTGTCGGTTTGAACTGCAAGTAGAGTGAATCAGAGCCAGCCGAAAGCAGCGTGAGTTT